>Ga0315915_1003528_pt1 | contig 19799 bp, 7 predicted proteins | sample MpolbnodulesMG_FD_207738 | JGI IMG/M metagenome (GOLD analysis project Ga0315915, IMG submission 207738) | Medicago polymorpha root nodule microbial communities from Los Angeles, California, United States - branched nodules | ecosystem: Host-associated > Plants > Roots > Nodule | place: USA... | reverse complement strand
CGAATCCCTCTCAGGCCAATTTTTTTTAAAAACTAAGTGGAAGCGCAGTCAAAGCAAAGCATTGACTCGGCCGGTTTTCTAAAACCGCCGGTTCACCGGGTTTGGCCGGTTCCGGCCGGTTTTCACCGGTTCGACAACATAACCGATCCGTTGAGCAACTCGAACCGGTTACCCCACCGATTCCAGGTTGGACCGGTCCGACCGGCCGGTCCGGTCCGGTTTTTAAAACTATGGTTACAGTAAGTGAGTCAGCATATGTTCTTTAAAATTTGAGTTTTGACATATACGTGAACTTATATTATGTGGTGCTTCCTAGTTTCAATTCATGTAAACTCTAAAATTAGAATTTTAAACAACACTTAAGTGAATTCAGTTTGTGTACACAATGAGTATTAATAAAAGACCTAATTTAATCTTTAATCTTTCATTGAGATTGATCGCTCGTCTATGGATGTTTGTGTTGTGTGTGACAGAAGGGAGGTGAAGATTTAGAGTAAAGATTTGAAAAAGAATAGAAAAATTGGTCACGAAATGACTTTTTTTTTAAGGATCAGCCACAAATCTTTTTGACATGACATTCTTTTAATTTATTGCAATAAGATTGGCCAAGTGACGATGTGTATAAATTTAAATTATCTTCATAGTCGTTTACTTAATTTTCATTAACTAATTCTGTTTTCCTCAAAAGAAAGATTAACTAATTTTGTTATAATAAAGGCAATAGTTTTCCCTCAACAAGCATGCTATTATGTCATTTTGAATTGAGGAGTGTTAACGCACAATTAGGGATGAGGACAAGTATTCTTTGAGTAGGTACTATAGTTTTCATCTCTATACCTTTATAAATAAATTTTGTACCCGAACACATACCCTCATGGGTAATAAGTTTGGTGCTCTGTTCTCGCGAGCTTAACTCAACTGGTAAGGACAATACATCATATATGCAAGGTTCGGGGTTCAAATCTTGGCCACCACCAAAAAAAAAAAAAAAAGTTTGGTGCTCTACCCATATCCGAAGGACGCTTAAGCGTCAGTACCCACTCTTATTACCCGTACTTTAATAATAAAAAGATAATAAATAACAAAAAACTTTACTTCATAACTAAAATATGATTTAAATTATTTTTAAAGAAGTTTAACTAGCTCACCCAAACTACACTGAGGAGAATAGACTATGGCACTTGAGACCTTGAGGATGAGTATATAAATCAACTTATAAAATATTACACAATATCAGTATGTTGTCAAATAAAAAACATCAAAAGTACAGAAGAAGAAAAAAAGTGCATTTACAATACATATAAAAAAGAAATTGCTCAAAAAAAAATCAAAAACTTAAAGATTAATTATAAAATAATAATTACGGCATATATAATGTGCAAGGTGTCGGGTGCGGGACAGGCTGGGCACTAGAATGCTTGTATCCTCATTCATACATGTTCAAATTGGCAGGTAAGTGTCTAAACTCAAGCCCAGATCAAACAAGGTAGCTATTTACCCCTCTATTGTTGGTATCTTTTATGTGTGTCCATTGAACTTAGGTCCAATTATCATCCCTATACACAATTTTTAATACATTCTTTTTGATTAATTAAAATTTACATGGATTTCTTTTGGCCCTTCACTTTTATTTTAAAGAGTTAATTCAAATAATGGATAAATTGCATTGAATGATGATTATTGTCAAGTTTAAGTACATAAATTTCACGACTTTTGAATATTCAAGTACTGCAATTGTTTTTCTTTTTTTTATGAAAAATACTGCAATTGTTGAGCTCATTGAATTGATATATTTTAGAACTATAACTTTTTTTTTGCATGACGTACGAACTCAACTCATTAATAACCGGTTTGATTTGTTTGAGTTTTAAGGTTAAAAGTAAGTTTAATACAACTCAAACTAAAGACAATTGATTCGTTTTAATAGTTCTCATTACAACACGTTCAAATTCTATTTACAGAATATTTTCTGTAAGGTTATTTTCCAATAGTTTGGCAGGTAAATATTAACTTTAAATTGATTTTTTTTTTTTAAAAAGACGTTTTTTTTTTATAAAAAAGAGAAGTGTTATTCATCATGAATGAAACTTTTTTTCTATATTGAATTGAATTTCTTAAACAATTGAATATCAAAGGATATTTCTATCCAAAAAATAATAATATCGTGAAGGATATTGTATTGAATTTCTTAAAATTGAATATTCTTTATCCATTTTTCTTTTCCTCGTCTAGTGTGCCATATCATTTTGTCTTCAATGACTCCAAAGAAATCTCTATTGTTTCCTTTTCATTGTTCATAGTCGATGTAAGATCAATCACTCACATTTAAACTCAACACCATTTTTAATTAAAAAGGACTGCTATATAGTACGACTCAAACCGCAAATGAAACTAAAAAAATCATTACTTGATGCACTTTTATTGAATTAATGTTTGATCATTTGATAATTTGGCTGAAAACATGGAGGGTCAAAGTGCAAGGCTGAAAACATGGAGGGTCAAAGTGCAAGTTGACTAGAATAACAAAAGTTTTTTCTTCATGAATTTCCAAACGTACCAAGTATCATTTTCTCTTAATTAAAAGAGGCTCTTTGGGAAACCCCTATTTTTCAGTTAATGTTTCACATTCCTATTTCATTTTTTTAGTTCATTTGACCATGATCCTAATGTGTGATGGATTTTTCCAGCTTAAATTGTTTTTTCTTGTAATGTAGAATAATATTCATGTTGGTCTCACCATTTTAGAAATGAGTCCACATAAATTGAACAAACTCACTTGAATTTAGTCCTATAAAAGAGTGATTGTTGGGTAGAAATTGCAAAAGTGACTATTGCTAGCACTAATTATAGATAATTTGAGTGACAACAAAATTTAAATAGCATTATTTACTCGTTCAAAATTAGCAAAATTCATACAGATTGGATAGGAAATTAGTAAATTATGCATAGAGGTTGGATAGGAAACATACTTTTGACAAATTAATTTCAAACTTGGCATTAGGGACTGAAACAGAAAAATGAAGAAAACAAACACACAACTTTTATTAGTGGAATTCAATGACAAAACAATTACCAAACCTTACTACTACTTGTCAAAACAACAAACAACATTGGTTTGGATAATAAAACAAGAAAACAAAGTACTTAAACCTAGCCACTCCCACCAAAAATAGCCTTAAGCTTTTTAACTTGAGCAGGATCAAGCAAAGTACTCTTTATCAAATTAGCAGAACTCAAATTATTTCCAAACAAAGCAAGATCAAGAACTTGTGAACCAGGGTTCTCACTACTAAAAGTAAGATAAGCAGAAGCTTTATTCCTTCCAGCATTATATTGAAAATGCAACAAACCTTGTGGAAGAACCAAAATTTGACCTTTAGAAAGTGTCTTGATAAAAACAGTATTATCAGAAGAAATAAAACCAGCAGTTATACGACCTTGTACCACAATCATTAACTCCGAAGCGCCGCGATGTGAATGCATTGGAATTATACCTCCAACGTCTAAGTCCAGTTTTGCTGCTGATAAACCAAGGCCATTAACAGCTGGAAATTGATTAACAAATGCAGGAGTTATTGAAAATTTGAAAAAATTTGTTGAAGTGTTTCCTGAATTAAAGTTGGAGTAAACAAAGTCATTGATTGTTACTGATTTTTTGCAAGGGTAGCCTGAAGGGGTTTGTGGAGAAGATAAATCTGCTACACAGAAGTCTAGTACAGAAGCATTGGTTATGGAATGTGAGAGAAGAGTTAAGAGGAAAAGAATGAAAATCATTTTGAGTTTGGATGGATTAATAATGTGTTGGTATTGGTGAGTGAATATAAATGTGGGGTTGGTAAGGTGTTATATAGTAATGCTTGCATAATTATGAATTAATATTGCAAAGTTTGAGCCTAAAGATATGGTGATTGGTTTAATTATAATGCATGAATTAGGCCTAGTTGTGCATGCAAAAGACCTTCAACGTAACGTTAACTTGAGTCAAATATTGATGTTGACAAGTCAAACTAGATCTTATGACTTATGAAACTATAACTTAAACTACATTAGCATTGGTGTTATAGCATGAATCAATCATTTCATGTGTAATTTCCATGTGAGAGGGAAAAATATGATTTCCATCGTTCAGAAAGAAAGATAATTGGATTATGGTGCATAAAATATATAATATAGGTCATGAATTTATGGTGGATAAGTTAATTGATAGTTAAATACGGATAAGTTAATTGTTTAAATTTAAAGTGTTGATAAAACTATCTATTTAGTTGGCTGATGAATATACATTAAATTACATAAACTAGCTGATGAATAGTATAATTTGTTCGACTCAAATATAAGCAAAAAGTTTTTGGATTACTAACATTATGCATAAAAAAAACATATATTTGAATCAAACAAATTTAGACATTGTTTTGCTTATAATTGAGTAAACTGCTATAAACTCAAACATTACATAATAGCATATCAAAAAATATTTAAGTTCGTGAGAGAATATAATTATTACAAGTCATTATAAACAGCTATATGAGATTATACGATACAAATCACTCTCTATAAGTTAGCGGTTTCGTCTTGTCAAACATACACATATATAATTATTATCACCGTCTCTAAATATAAGAAGGGTTAAAAACAATCTTTATTCATTTTTATAAGACTCTTTCGTTCGTTGTATTAATTATTTCTTTATTATAGTACACCTCTTTTTTTTTAAGAGAGGATTATCATACCCTTGGTTATTTGACAATTTTTTATACCGTATAATATAAATTTAGGGTGAGGGGTGTGTCGTCAAGATCAAGGTAAGGAAAATCTTAAGTCATAAATAATACTCACAAAAAATTTAGATTTACTTCCCTCTAAAGATACTACGGATGTTCAAATCAAAAACATCTGAATAGAGAGCTTGTCATTTTACCACTATACTAAATTCTTACTTTTTTATGCCACATGTTTTACTGCAACTTGAAATTAATAACTTCTAAGTGCGTGTTTGAATTGAGGGTTTAGAAGGGGAATGGATGGGAGGATTCACTTTTATTTTTTAAATTACGAACAATGTAAAATATCTTTTTAAAATAAATTAAGTGTTTTAAAAGTATTATATGATCATTTATCATGTTGTTAATTCAATTTTTTAAAAGTCATTTTATAATTTCCGTAAATTAAAAAAGAAAAGTAAGTCCTCCTCTTCCTTTCCCTCCTAAACTCTCTTTCCAAACACACCCTAACAGTTTGTATGTGACATCTTTTACTGCAACTTGAAATTAATATCATGACGAAAATATAAACTTATATCTTCTGAAATATAAACTTCTAAAACTATATCGATTATTAACAAATTTAATTTTTATATTTTTTCCTTTGACGAATTTTTTTTTTCCTTAATTCTCCTGTTTTAACAAATAGAGTCATATACTACTTAAAAATGGAGATTGTTAAATTTAAGTAACTAAATTGTCAAACTTTCATTTTTTTTTTAGAACTAAAATATTGATTTAGTCTTAAGTAAAGCCTTTAATATTTTCACACTCACGCACATGTATACCAAGGCCCAAGGGTGACCATTAAGACTTTCTAATATTTTCAACTTTTCTAAATTTTAAGTTTAGTCTAGATCTTAAATCTAGTGGGATGGCTACGAAGGCATTACGTTCGATTTGACGTCATTTACAGGTTGATATCCTTTTATTTTTGGTACTACAGATTGACATACCCTTTATCTTTTATCAAAAGGGTGTTTAAGGAACATTACTCATCTTTTATTACTTTATATTTGTTGAGAAAAATATATACGTGAAGAAAAAAAAACATAAGAATATAATGTGGAAACTTGAAATAAAAGAACATAAAAAAAAAAAATAAGAATATAATGTGGAAACTTGAAAATGAAGAAAAATCATGGTTGTTGTCTAATGACAACAAGAGAATAACACTATATGCAATTTGTTACAACACATTTCGACAAATATTAGAACGTTGAATGCTACTTTGATTCTTTTTGAACTTATATCCGGTCTCAAAGTGAATTTTCACACCAACTTACTTGTTGGTGTGCCAATGTAGCAGATTTATGCGTTTTTTTTATTTATGCATTGATAGGTGTGTTACTGTTGCGAAGATGAGGAGGCTAGAATGGGGGGTTGATGGACAAGGGTGGCGTTGGAGAAGGCAATTGTTTGCATGAGAGGAAGAACACTTGGGTCATTGTGTTTCTCTTTTAATTAGATAACATTTTATTGCTGGATGAAGTTGTGGATAAAATGGGTTTGGACTCATAATGATGTTGATGGTTAATTGATGAAGGATAGCTCGTCTTGGTGTGTTGCATGTCGGATCATTGCTATGTTCTCGAGGGTGCGAGAAGGAGAAAAAAGTAATCATCTTGTCCTTGGTTATGATTTCTTCGGAGGCGTTTGACATCTTGTCCTAAAGTGGTTGGGAATTTCTACGTTAATCACTATGATGTGGCGAGCATGCTCTACAATTTCGTGGTTCTCATGGGTTCAGGAAAGATATTCAGTGTTGTTTTCAAGTAATTTGGTTGGCTTCTATCTGGATTATTTGAAAGGAGTGCAATGCTTGTATTTTTCACAACAAAGAATTATTGTTGGAGCAGCTTCTGGATCGTATTAATCTTCACTCTTGGTGGCTGAAGACGGGAATACTATTGATCTGTATGGGTTATAATATGGTATAATGTTTAGCATTGTGCTTTTTTGTTTTCTTTCTAACTTCGTTGTAAGGTGTACTCTTTATGATCACTTTCTGCCCCACCTTGTGCTTTTTGATGTTTTGTAATTGAACTCTATTGCTTTTTCTTGCACACATTATGTTGAGAGGAGCATCTATTGTCGATTAATATAGGTTTTATTTTGGCTTGTTCAAAAAAACATTACAATATACAAGAGTTGAGTTTCGAACTTTGTATTCCTCATTATATCACTTTAATGAATAAATTTATAGTCACTATGTCTACACCATTTGACAAAAAAAACATTATTTAGCTAAGTTTTATTTCTAACAAAAAAAGTCTAAGACAGGTTTGGTCTTTAACAAAAATAAATCAAAGTTTTAGTCTTTTAGAATTTAAACACGAAACACGTTAGTTCCTTCATCTACACACGACATGTATTGTTATTGTGCTACCATCAACTAAGATAGACGATTCTTGTTTGTAGCATCAAATATCAAATGGGTGCTCTGTGCTAGATATTTTGCTACAGCATTTGAGTTCCTTCGATCGTTTGGGCGTCCTACACACTATTTTAGTCTTTTAAAATTATGTTATATCATTTGCAAAGTGATGCATGTATATCAGTTAAACAGTTGTATTCACAGTTGTTTAACACGGGTTATTCTTCGTCCTTGAGTTTTCTCCGTACAATCTATGAATCGGACCTCTGACCACTTGTTTAAGGACCAAGCCTTTTATCATGATCAATGCATTGATGGTCGTAGTGGATAAACATTATAATCATATATGTGCTAGCCTACTAGAGTCTAAAAAGATAAAAATAATAATGTGAAATTAATGTAAGTGCATAGTTGTTTTAATAATAAGCGTGTGGCCTAGTTTTGGATCGAATTACAATTTGCATGTCACACATTTATCAGTCGTATTCCAATTTACGGCAGTGATCCAAATGAATTGTTATCAAAAACAATGATAATGCAACTCATTGATGTTTTTAAATCAAGAAAATTAAAGTAAATAAACTATTCAAAACTTCTTGTATATTTTGAATGGTTTATTTACTCTCGCTATAAAACTAATCATCAAATTAACAGCGGAACATATGTTTTTATGAGATTGGTTGCTTCTCAAATAAGTGACTCAAGGAATCAAAATATTTTCATAGGGAAGATTAATTTTACCAACTCTCCCAATCATATTGGTCAATTAAGTTCAAATTTTAACCAAGTCGTGAAAATTTCATAAAGAAAATAAAGAGTTTAATATTTGTATAGGTATACCTATATAGTAGACAAATTTTACATAAATATGGGCACTTAATTTATTTTTTTTGTCAGGTAGCTTAATGGCTAAAATTTACCTTCTAAAGTGAATAAGTGGAGTATTTGGGGTTCGAACTCCGACCCTTGCATATAATAATGCATTGTCCTACCAACCGAGCTATGCTCACGGGACCATGGGCACTTAATTTATATACAACATTTTCTTTTTTTTGAGATAATTTATATACAACATGTTGCACCCATTGTTGGAGTGGGACCAAATTGAATTAGGGCAACTATCATCTTTTGAAAAGAAAAAAGCAATAATAAGATAAAACTTTAGCTCAACATAACAGTGACATGCAGGGTATATATCAACATGGGAAATTGGATCAAACTGTCCTTCAAAATATATAGCTACACAAATTAATCTCAACATATAGTTTTCGAACAGACAAATGAAGAAAATAAAACCATACTCACAAATTTATTACTTCACATTGATACAAGAAATTCAATTACATCCAAGGAACTAATGAATTCAAAAAAAGAAAAAAAAACATAAGAAAATTGGTTGAATCAAATAACAACTATCAATGAACATAAAATATAATCATATTGTTCCGGTACACCAAAAAATTCCACATTGCTTCAGAATCAAGGTCAATGGTAGTTTATAAAGAACATCTACACTTTTCAGTCCACTCAGGCGCCTTTTTCAAAGAACAAAACCGTGAGGACTTACACAGTACCTCAAACCAGACAATACCTCGGAAATGTGGTTTGAGGTCGGAACACATATATAGTTACTTAACCACTGCCACCAAGAATACTCTTAAGCTTCTTGACAAGAACAGGATCAAGGAAAGTGGTCTTAGTGATCAAAGGAGTAGAGAAGTTACTAGCAAAAAGTGCAAAATCAAGAATCTGAAGTCCAGGACTAGCACTACTAAAAACAGCAAAAGCAACAGCATTTCTCTTACCAGCAGTAGCTTGAAAATGCAACAAACCTTGTGGAAAAACCATAAGCTCGCCTTTCTTCAATGTCTTGATATAAACAGTGTTAGCTGATGAAACAAATCCAGCAGTGATGTGACCTTGTGTCACAACCAGAAGTTCACTAGCACCAGGGTGAGTGTGAAGTGGGATAACACCTGCAGGACCAAGGTCTAACCTTGCTGCAGAGAGACCAAGACCATTAACAGCTGGAAATTGAGCAACAAATGCAGGTGTAACGGCGGCGTTGATAATGTTTGTTATGTTTCCAGGTCCAATTAAGCCTTCAAATGCAAAGTCATCTGAGGTTACTGTTGAAGCTGGCTTGCAAGGGTAGCCTGAAGGAGTGTCTAAGCCTTTGATATCTGCTACACAGAAATCTTGAACAGAAGCATTGGAAATGGATAGGAAAAGTGAAAGGAGGAAAATGATTTGAATCATGTTTGGTTGTGTTTGATGATGAATTTGGTTTGAATGTGAATGTGGGATTGAAGATTTCTTGCTATAGAATGGTGTTATATATAAGAGATTTTGTTGCAAGTTGGAGGGTAAACATATCCCAATGCAGCACTAAATGACAAATGTTAAGATATGGGACATTCCAGCTGACAAAGGTCCCCTACCCCTCCCTTTTATTTCATAATTAATAAATCATTTGATCAGTAAAAGGAAAAACTTGTTTGTTATTTGCCATTTGGGTCTTGAAACTGAAAAGGTCAATAGGATAGGAAATATACTTGAGATTGGACAAAGTGCTAACCAATCAAAGTTAACTTTGATTAAGATTTTCCCCTAAAAAATACTAGATTAAAATTTTAAGTTGCAGTCATAATTTGTTGAGGAGTTTGGAAAAGCAACACCAAGCTATAAATTAACACTACACTTTCATCAAAAACCCTTAAGGCGTTTGAGTATTACGAGTCATCTCTTTCATCTGTTTAGTTGAAGTGGCACTAATTACTCGCACTTGAATTCAAAACAAACTCTTCCTCATGTGTGAGCAATAACAAACTAAAGATGAGGATCCCAAATCGAATCAAGAATCTGGAGAAGCAACATGAGCAACAACAAACTAAAGATGAGGATCCTAATAAAGCGTTTTACTTTCGAAAGACATATTTGTTTTCATTTTCTAAAATTTATGTTTATTTTATTTTAAATTGTTTACCATGAGAGAGATAGAAGACTTATGTAGTAAACAATTGTGATTGAGAGAAGATAGGAAAACTAGCACGAACGCATTATCAAAATTTCTCAAAATACTAAATGTTGGATCTATATTCTCTTTTTTTTATTACTTGAAATGAAAATGAAAACAAGCAATATAAAAAGTGAACGGACTCCAAGAGTTATGCACATCACATTTCCACCTAAAACGTTAGAGTAGTTATTATTTGTTTTACATCTCTTATGTATCATTCATTGAAGTTATTCTTAGTTCAATGTGAGACTAACTCCCACTTGAATTCCAACATAATCATGTTATGGTTGAACACTTGTTATTAAAATCATGGGTTCTAAGTTCTAACTATAATTCTAATAACCATAACTATAATCCTAATAACCGTTCGTTCATGTATATTGAAGTTGAAAAGTCAATATTAGGTCATGCTATCTAATGCCCCGAGAGCACTACTTAAAACAAAAAAGATAAGTTTTACAATGAAGAGAATATTTTCTACACTTTTAAATACTTGATTAAACGAGTTCTAAAAAATTCTTTCTATATTTGTTTTCTTATAACTAGTGCTCTAGGGGGATTAGTTAGAATTTTTATTTAAAAAAAAATATGTCATCAATCTACATCATTTTGAATATAACAACCCACAAATACGTCATGCAAGAAGTTAATTATGATGAAAAACAGTTTACAGACAAAGCAATTATTTTCCTTAATTTTAGAGAACCAGGTAATGTTTTTCATGGTGAAACAAAACAATAACAGGATAAAAACAAAAAAAGAAAAAGGGAAGTAATTAGATGTGGTCCAACATCACATGGGAAGAAGAAGAGGGTCATGAACAGACATTTTAATGACAGCTAGAAGATTTATTGTTGTGTCAACAAGAACCATATGTATATTTGTGGACAAGAGAACAATCCTTCATGCTAAGATTTCTTATCAGCATCATTTGGTATAGAACACCTCATTGCATTATTAAGGGTACAAAAGTATATAGCTAGCATATATAACAAATTTGTTGTCGATTGAGTTAGGTTTTGTCATTTACTATGCAAGTTGAAGAGGCTTTACTTACAATTTTCCAATTAGGAAATGCATAATATTGTGACAATGTTGAAGATAATAAGGGGACCTTTACATGTGTGGCTGAAAATTTTAGTGGTTCAAGGAGAACTAGTTAGTCTGTTAAATTTGAATTTAAACTGTTAACTAATTGAATACAAGGTGGAAATTAACACTAACAGTTAAAAAAAAGTACTGTAAAGTTAAGATTTCCTTCAAATGTTTTTCTGAAGTTTTTTGTTCACTGTTTTTCACTTAAACTCCCTTTACATAACAAGATTTTTGCTGGGATTCTTTAGATATTTATTGGACAACGACTAGGCAAAATATCTGCAAAAATAAATGATGATTCTGCTTGATATTTATCTTCATTTCATCAATATCTTCTACATATTCTGTGGTTATAACTTATGTATAGTACTACTATTCTAACATTTTGTGATTAATTATTTGGCTTAGTGTTAAATAGACTTGAATCTCACTCTCAAAACTTAGTTGATAAGATGTTTAATAGTGTTAAATGTATGAATGGGAAAATATATTGTATAATAGAGTAATAAGACTAAAAACCTGCAATAAAAAACATTTTTGGATTTTGATGTTTAGTAAAATAAAGAACTGGATATGAATTTACTTACTAACATTAAAGACGCTAGGGACAAGTTTCAATTGATGTTACTTATTATGCTATAGCATGTCCGGTGGCAGAACCAGGCAAAAAAGTTTGGGGTGACCGTCATTAAAATAAATTAAAATATATAAATCATATTGCATACAACGCATTTAAGTTGTAATAAACCAAAAATCGATCATTCAAAATTTAAACTACATAATATATAAAGTTGATCATTAAATACTTAAATAACATTTTACACTTTCCTAATGACTTGAAATCATCAATAATTGACTCGGAACTAATACATTCATAAATTTTCCTTTTAATATAAACTGACATGTTATCTGCTAGAAAATAGGTCCTAATTTGTTTCTCAATTTAACAATATATGATGAATAAGAATGATTGAAATTGACAAAGGAAACAAAGTTAAGTGTACTAGACAAAAAAAAAATTGGATTTATAAAAGTATCATTTACAATTCTACCAAATTTCAGAGTATTAAAAAAAAAAAATTAAGATGGAGTGGCCAAGGCAGTGAGCGTGTGATGAAACATATGTTGGTTTTATAAGCACATATTTTCGGTATTTTTTCGTTTGTTTTGTGATTTCGTCATCTTATTAAAATTCTGTTTGTTTTAATTTTCCGTCTTTATGCGGTATTTATTTGATTCATGTTAAAAGATTAGTTTTGATCAAGTACATTTTGTCAACGCTGAAGATCCCATACATGAGTATTTCGGAGACTTGAATATTTGTAAACATGTGTACTCTGTCGTTTTATGCTATTAACATTGATGTTTTGAGTTTGTTCACAGATTCATTCTTTTTGTTTTTACCAGCTTTAAATTTGTATTGCATACGTGATCGATTTGAATAAATAAATATTAATTATTTTTGTAAAAAAATCACCCAAGATCTACTGATCGACAACAAACAAAGGGGGTGTATCTAGACATATTTTCTTATACAGCAGTACAACTATAATAGTGGATGCAGTTAGCTAAATTATCTTTGGGCCTTGTGTTTCTCCTTGTTTGGCTGTTTTTTTGTCATTTCCATGTGTTTGTAGGAAACAATAGATGTGAAAAGAGCAGGTGTCTATTTGCATTGATGGTTGTTCTTTTGTTTCCCATAAATGTCGAACTTTTCGAACGACATTTTTTATATTTCTAAAGGCTTTAAGAGATGACTCTCAAAGATTTTTTTTCCAATATAAATAGCAAATAGGAGGAAAAACAACCATTTTGTATTTGGGTTTGGGGCTTATCCATTTTACCTTTTCGAATCCATATTAATTTGACTAAAAAAAATCGACCAAACAAGAGTTTGTTTTTTTTTTTTTTTTGAAAGAACCAAACAAGAGTTTATATTTTGCTTCACTCGGTCATGGACCAATCCTATGCATTATATTTTATTTTAAGTATGCACTTAAGTGAATGAGTTATATTCTCTGCTTGTTTAAAAGAGAAAACAATTATTCCCGTGAGCATAGCTCAGTTGATAGAGATATTGCATATTATATGCAGAAGTCGGGGTTCGAACCCCAAACACTCCACTTCTCCACAATAAAATTTTGTGAGTTCTAGCCACTACGCTGCTTGACAAAAAAAAACAGAGAGAACACAATTACATCTTGTTGGAAAATAATTCAAATTTTCAAGTTAATGCAAATGAGTGAAAATTTAAGAGGTGGACGTAGGGTCGGTTCTAAGATTTTTTTATGTCTTAGGTGAATTAATAAAGCTTTGTCCTTTTAAATATTTGAAGGCCAAGTACTACTTTTGGTCTTTTTAATTTGACAGAATTTTCAAGTTAGTCTTTTAAGTTTCGAAAGTTTCAATTAGGTTTTTTAGTTTGACAGAATTCCCAAGTTAGTCCTTTAAGTTTCAAAAGTTTCAAATAGGTCATTTTAGTTGATAAACAATTTCACCTTTACCCCTGCTATCAGTCTCCGTTTAACTGATTCTAATGTAGATGTTAAGTTGTTGACTTGAATCAAAATGTTGCCTTTTAAAAGTTCGAGGGTGTCAAAACGCTACGTTTAATGGTCACAAATGATCATTTATAGTGCTAGAGAGACAACTATTTACAACAAAAGATATCTTTCTAGCACTATTAAACCACATTTATAGTGCTAGAATGATCATTTGTGACGACTAAAGGTATCGTTTTGACACCCTGGAGCTTTTAAAAGGCAGCGTTTTGATCTAAGTCAACAACTTAAGGGGTACATCAGCATCAGTTCATTATTAACTGACAGCAGGAGTAACAGTGAAATAGTTTATTAACTAAAAAGACTTATTTGAAACTTTTGAAACTCAATGGGCTAACTTAGAAATTCTGTCAAACTAAAAGGACCTAATTGAAACTTTCAAAACTTAAAGGACTAACTTGAGAATTTTGTAAAACTAAAAGGACCAAACGTGGTATTTGGCCTTATTTGAACGTCTTTCTTCTTGCCTTTTGTTTCTTTGCAAATGATTCATTTATAATCAATGTTCTCTAAAAACATATTTTCAATAATATCAATCAAAGCAATTTTAAAAAATATATATATTTATATAAGGGGTTTGTTAACTTAGACCAACAAAAAATATGAAGGTCCAAGTTAGAAAAAGTACACTTTTTCATTTGGACAAAAAAACCAATATCCACTAGTGTAAACCAATTTAAAGTAAGGGATGGTTTAGTAAATATCCCTCAAGCTTTTTGTTATAAAATAAAAGTGGGTCTAAGTTAGCAAATTGATATAAGTTAACAAATATGCTTTAATGCAAAATTACTAAAGTAACCCTCAATCTGTTTGTAATAAAATATAAGTTGGTCTAAGTTAGCAAATTGGTGCAAGTTAACAAATATGTTTTAATGAAAGTTACTAAAGTAACCATCAAGTTATTAGTTTAAATAATAAAGATGAATGATATTTTTGTCCAAATAAAAAGGTGCAATTTTGCTAACTTAGACCTTCAGGTTTTTTGTTGGTCTAAGTTAGATAATCCCTTTATATAATACTAACTACTAAGTAAAAATAATAATTTAATTCTCTTAAAAAATGGTGTTCTTCGTGGTTGTCCCTCTCGCCCATGCTCAAGGTCACCCTTGCGTGGACGAATGTATTTTGACACTTTAGAATCCCACATTCATAAGGAGAGATATGATGATTAATATCACTTTGTCATACTCATGGGTGGAAATCACTTAAAAATATAGTCTTATGAAGAGATGAAGTATCCTCATTACTTGGGAGTAAGAGTTTTACATTAGGAGTTTAAGATGTTGATTTATACTGACTAATGGTATGCCAAGTGTGAGTAGAAGTTTTACATCGGTGAAAATGCGACGTTCAATTCTATTGTACGGTTGCTATTAGCTCGAATAGTGGTATTAGAGTCGATTATTTAACTAAAGTTGAGCGACTACTTGTATTGAATCTCTTTCAGCAATGGTGATAAAACAGCATATCTCGTTCATATCATGAGCCAACAATGGTAAAAATGCATGTGGATAAAAATAAAAAAAAACTTTTGCTTGAGGGAGAACGGTCCAAAAAGAATGGATAGATTAATGTTTGAGGAAAAGTTTTATGATAGGTCAAGTGTGTGTCTCATATTGAATGTAAAAGTGAACGTAAGCAATTTACTCTACAAAGTTAAGTGATATATCAATTTTTTTTTAAGGACGAGTGATATATCAATTGTTTATAAGCAAATCAATTATTTATATTCATTTTTTTTAGGAGAGTGTAACTAATAAATCATGTTTGATTCGTTATTTTTAAAAAAATAGTCACGTCATATAGGAGTCCATCCAAAGTTTAAGATGTATATGGTCGTACCTTCTTTCTTTTTTTATGGAATGGCCATATTGAATTGTGATGTCATATAAAAAAAGAGCGTCCTAAATGATGATTGAAGTTTGATCAACACATTAGAAGTCACAATAATAGAAACTTAGAAACAGATGCTGAACCAATAGAAACTTATCACCAGACAATGGAAGAGCATGATAAATTCATGACTGTAAGATATTCGTAGTACTTTCCTGCCCATAATTTATCTCGTAATTTATTCGTCCTGACTTGCCATGAATATTTTGCAACAATAATTTATAATGTATTGTTGAAAGTACTTTTTTTTTATTGGTTAGTATTGTTGAAATTGAAAGTACTTGAGGGAGCAATTGTTTATACATATCAACCTGGATTTTTTAGTATAATTTTTATTTCATTTTTCTCTCTGATTATTGTTATTAATGGTTTACTGTTTTGACTGTCTTGCATTCAAAATTGTCACGTCTATAATGAATACATATTTATGCCATCTAAGGCTATTGGTTGGGTAAATATTAGTAATAAGTAACAACTATTGACAAAAAACAAAAAAACATAAAAACAACTCTGAGTGATAAACTACGTAACAAATTATTAAATTTTAAATAGGTTTTATCAATAATTTTGTATCATTGTATTTCACGTAACAAATTTTATTAAAATAAATTATCATTGTTAATTTATTTCAACTAAATTTGTTACGTGGAAATCACAAATAATGAAGAAAGAGAAAGGCTTTCTATAAACATTCATCTCTATAAACACTTAAATAATTCACTCCATAGTAAAAATTGTCTATTTAGCTTTGTGCTAAATAACTAAAGCATCCATCATTATAAATGCTTCAAGAAAGATAAGTTTTAAATATAATTATGAGAATATTATATTTGATAATCTACGTTCGAGCAAGTGATTAATCTCACATGGAATATAAATATAATATTGGGCTACTCGTTATTATAAGTGTTAGTAACATATTCTTTAACATACATTTAACACGTTATATATTGTGCCTCTCACATAATCACGTATGTCCTTTATAACATACATTTATACTCGACTGAATTATATAACCCAACAACAGAGTGTATTGAAAAAAATCCTTCAAAAAAAAAGAGTGTATTGAAAATGTTACTCTAGCATTATTCAACCTCTTACTTCAAACCATCTTACATCTTACCCAAATGTTATTGGTACGTTTAAATTTAGCTTTTGTATTAGTTAAAAGTGCTTATAAAGACAAATAACATTGATTTTCATTATATTTGGCCCTAATTTGGAGCTGCCATAGACTAGATCCCACCACACATTTACCCATCTTTCCATGGCATATCTTTACTATAACGCATTACATTTCAATAAATAAAAAAAATAAAAATATAAACTCACTTTAACGCATGATGGGAGTGCGGAGATGCTAATTTTCAGACACACTCTTTAAAATATTGAGTATTTTTTTCATAAAAAAGTTTATCTCCGACATTGTTTACAATAATTGGATTTGCTAAAAAAAAAAAAGTTAAGCGACCCAGTTTATTATTGTTCGTTTGTCTTTTATTTATGTGTAATCTGAAGTTAATCTTTGAAGTTTTTCTTTGTAAGTGTGATTTTGAGTTTTGAATTTATCATACAAACTTACTTGTATGTTAATAACTAGCATAAATCACTTTCTTCATCAAAAAAAATTAGCCTAAATCACTGTATATTTACAAGATCAATTTCGCTACTACAAAATAAAATCACACAGTTATTAGGAAGATATAAATTTTTAATCTAAATTTCTGATGCCAAAAGAAAAGCATCATAATGAGCAAATGAAAAATGTGCAGGAAGTCCAAAACTAGTTTAATATATTAATGTATATGATGCTAAAAAAATTATATTATATATATTATAGTTACAAGTGGAGATGTCCTGTGCAGAGTCTCTGATGATTCCAGTCAAAGAAAAAAAACAAAAGGCACCCAGGTGATCTTTTTAAGCCTGCAATGTAACAGCACAGAATCAGCCAGCAAATAACAAAAAAAAGAAAGAGAAAAGCTGAAAGGAAAATGTAATATAGGAAATTTTTGGGTTAATCAATATGAAAGGTTCAGTTAGGTGTGTGAAAAATAAAAATAAAGCATGTGTTTTGGGACAGAGAAACAGTGTCTGTGAATAGTTTTAACCCTCAGAGTGCACTTTCCTGACACCTTCTGTAGGAAAAAAAAAAAGACAAGTGCTTTCAATTGCAAAACAACAAGAAGCACGAACCAGCTAGATAGTCTTTTACTTCCACTGTACCAACCAGCCTCAGTGAACTTCAAAAGTTACATCATCATGATGTGATAAATAATGCTTATAACTCTGAAACACTGTGTGTGTGTGTGAAGGAGCAAAAATAAATAAATATAAAGACATTTCACTTTGCTGCCATATTGATAATTTGTTTGACATTCAAATTTGTCATGTATCTTTTATGATTAGTTACCACAAATTAGGAGTTTATGAAGATAAGGAGATATAATATAGTATGTAAAAAGAAAGGAGGTATTTATATTAGTAGTTTTCAAATCATAATTTTTAAAAGTAATAGAAGTTGTAGTCTTCAAGTTGAGTGGTTATGAGCAAATTGTTGGTTAAAAAAGATATGTGACTTATATATTTAATCTTTTAAATTTTGGATAGAGATGTCGTGTTTAATTTCTTAGGGATCCTTGATTATTGACTCATTGTTTTTCTCACTTCTCTTTTAGACTCCTTAAAAAATGGTATGGTAGCCTTGATTCAACTTGATGGAGGAGCGGAGGTGTAATTCTAGTGTTGGATCCTTGTATTGAAAGTCATTGTAGAAAATGTGTTATGCTGGTGATTAATTAATAATGTAGTGCAAATATATAGAATGGGGGTGACTCACTCTTAAAGGAAGATTGTTCGATTCGAGTGTGAGCGGTTAGTCCCGCATCCAATATGGTTGAGTTAAATGTTAGATGTATAAGAGGTGTGACTCATACACCAAACGTCTTAAATTTTTTGATAGAGATTAGTTGTTTCTCTATTGTGGTCGTGGATCAATGGTTCTATTGCTCTTGACACTCCCTCAAACTCCTCAACAAATGGTATTAGAGTCTTAGTCCGACTTAATTGTGGGGTGGGAGTGGATCATGATGTTGGATTCTTGTATTTGAACTCTTTCTTGCAGTGTAGTAAGGGCGTGCTATGTTGGCTAACAAAGGTGTATGTATAGGAAGAAACTCACACTTGAGAAGGAGATGGTTGAATTCAAGTATGAGTCATTAGTCTCACATCGACTATATAAATGAGTTAAATATTAAATATATGGTTAATAGGTCTTTACCCCTTTGTAATATAGGTCATTTCTGATTTTTCCCCCCTGTAAAAAAATTGTTTTGATTTACCCCCCTAATAGGTCAAACAAAAACCAATTTTTTTTTTCAAGAAATTTTCGTTTTTGTTTGGCCTATTAGGGGATAAATCAAAACAAAAATATTTTAAAGGGGGATAAATCAAAAAAAAAAATTACAGGGGGGGAAAACCAGAAATGACCAATATTACATGGGGTAAAGACCTATTAACCCTTAAATATATAAGATAGGTAACCCATAATATATACTTTATGCATTGAGTTTTTAATGGATATGTGGAGTATGTCTCAACAGTCCTTCATCATTTGCTCGTTGTTGTTCTTGATGTTCTCCCGGACATTTTAACAATTATTGTATTGATATTATAAAATGACTGTAATTTAAGACACAAATATTTTTCAAATTAATAATTGGTGTCCGTCTCTTGACAATCCTTGATCATTTGCTCGTTGTTGTTCTTGATGTTCTCCCGAACATTTTAACAATTATTGTATTGATATTGTATTGATATTATACCATATTGATCCCTTAATCTAAATTTTATACAATAATAAATAGGGAGCTTCTACGGTGCAGTCAGGAAACTGACTTTTTTGAAAAAGTTAATTTTGATCTTAGTGTTTGATTCATTTTTAAATTGTTGATTACTGATTAATGATCAATAGTAATTCATCTAGTAATGCTTGCAACATCTTGGACTTACAGGTACTATTTTATCGTTGGAATCTTTAACATGCAAACAGAGTTGATGATATTATGTGATAGTCTTAAGTGTTACACTTTGTG
>Ga0315915_1003527_pt1 | contig 19804 bp, 8 predicted proteins | sample MpolbnodulesMG_FD_207738 | JGI IMG/M metagenome (GOLD analysis project Ga0315915, IMG submission 207738) | Medicago polymorpha root nodule microbial communities from Los Angeles, California, United States - branched nodules | ecosystem: Host-associated > Plants > Roots > Nodule | place: USA... | reverse complement strand
AATAAATATAATATAAAGCCACTTAAAAAAATATTAAAACACCACAACATGTCATAAATCACCATAAATCACATAAGTCATATAAAAGACTCTAAACTCAACCAAAAATAATTAAATAATAAATTGGGGCGTTACAAAGCACCCACCATTATGGATGGCCTTAGTCCATTCATTCTCATTCACTTTCTCTCAACATCATCTCATCCCACCACTGAAACTCACCCACCACTGAAACTCACTTCACATATTTCATTTATCTCTTCGGTTCAAGTTCTTTGTCCCTTCGGCTTATCTCCTTCATCCATCTCTTGATTAGTTTTTTCTTGTTTCTCCAACTCTTATCGTCTCTTATATTTCCATATCCTGGTAAGAGTAGTGATATTTGTACATCTCTTTCTTACAACTTTCATGACAATTTTGTTTTTCTCTCCTATGATTGGTCAAAAACAATAGAGAGAGAAAAATGAAAAGAGAATAAAAACATAATGTGATTATGAGAGAGAAGGTTGTTAGAAAATGGTTGTACAAATATCATTTCTCCTTGGTTAATATATATATTCATTTAACCATTTAGAAACTCCTCTTTATGACTATAAGGAAAAAGCTTGTCACTATTGACATTGAAGAGTTAAGAAAAACAAAAAATTTATCGTCAATGTCTTGCTTTTATGTTTGTAGACTAATTAGATTAGATATAAAACTTTTCGGATGATATGAAATTTTTGGAAATTCCTCTGAGATTGGGTTTTGGAAATATCCAATCTAATTATGGTAAAGAGTGACATTGTTTTGCTCTCCAACACAATGGTGCTGATTAAGTTATTTAATCAAGTTTATTTGATAGGTGTATTTTAGGATAGAGGTATGTTTTAATTTTATTTAATTCTTTGATGAAGTTATTTTAATTTGAGTATAAAATATTTGAGTATGCACGAATTTTGCCTTTACATCCGTGATGTTGAAGACGTCGAAGTCATTGTTTAACGTGTATCGAATCAAAGTTAATTTATCAAGTTGAACATGCAAACATCGTAATGAGACTAAAAATCAAATTAATATCAATCCTAGACGAGGAACAAAACAATGTGTTGTGTTATGACGACAAAATCACAAAAGAAAAACTAAATATATGTGAAAATTGATATCAGTGGAACATATAAACACACACAAACTCACAAATAATTAAGAGAGAACAAAGGAGAGAATTTCTTATGAAACACTATATATTCATTCACATAATTAGCGACCTTAGGAAGAGATAAAATTGTCGTTAATTGTTTTCCATTCTAAGTTTGATTTAATTTCTAACAAAAATTGTTCGTTTAAACAAAAGGGCAGAAAACAAAATCAAGTCTTGAAACATAACATATATACTTGTAAGTTTGAACAATTACAAATAATTTTGATTTTGCAGATTGTACACAAACCATGAAACCAAGTTAATCCATAGACTTTGTTATTTTCTTCATTTTCTAATTTTAGGCAACAAAATTTAAAGTATTAAACCTCCATCTGCAGTGATAATCTGTCCAGTGACATATGAAGCAGCTGGGAGGCAAAGAAAAGCAACCAATGCTGATATGTCCTTAGGTTCTCCAACACGACCAACAGGTGCACTAGATGCTAGATCATCCATGGTGATCTTATCAAAAGCCTTTGATTTCTATAACAAAAAGTAGTTTAAATAATCGTTAAGAGCATTATTGCTACATAACTAATCAACAACATAATATGCAAGAGGAAGCTTCTTGTTAATTTTTCTTACTTGCTTTAATTTTTGCATAATTTTAATTTGTTATGTTACACTATTCTTGATTTTTTTAAAGTTTTGTAAAAACTCATTTAAAAGTGATTTTAAGAACTACCGTAAAAAGTAGGTAGTTAGTATTATTTTAGTATATATGTATTTTAGTATTTATTATTCTCTTTTTTTCGATTCTTTCATTTATCTTTCCCATATAATTTATTAAAAACGATTTTGTAAAACAACTCATAATATTTCTTTTTCACATAAAACTAATTACATAATACGTGTTAAATACCCAAAACATACAATTTGGGACAAAAGGAGTATAATATTTATCTATTCCATATAATTATTCAAATCCTTCAACGATAAATATTAATTCTAGAGAAAAGAGATTGTATTACACATTATTCCTAGTACAAATAAATTTCTAGAGGACGTATTTTAACATATGTTCAATTAAAATACGTAGATTTAACTAATATTCATAATCTTTGTTAAAAAAAAACTATTATTCTTACTGAAATTTCCTTGCTTCTACATTTCTTTATATAATATAAAATATCACAAACTATAATAAAAAAAAATTAAAATCACAAACCAGGATAGAGTCCAAAAGGTCAGTCTTAACAGCTCCAGGTGCTACAACATTTGCTCGAATATTATCCTTTGCCCATTCCAATGCTATGTTTTTGGTCAATTGATTTACAGCTCCTGAATTTAAAAATATTATATGTTGAATGTTCAATTATCATATGCAACTCAAATTTTTCCTTCATCATTTCCATGTTAAAGGATATAAACATAAGAAAACGTACCTTTAGAGGCAGCATAGATAGAACAAGCATTAAATGCTTTTAAACCTCCAACAGAAGATATGAACACTATGCTTCCATATCCAGATTCTTTTAGAAGTGGGTATGCTAGTTGACAAAGATGGTAACCAGACTCAAAATTTGTGCCCATTGTGGTTACTATATCTTCGGCAGTATAATCTATTATTTTCTTATGTGTACATGTGGCAGCATTATTTACCTTACAAATAAATATAAAAATACATCACTTATAACCGTTGATTTGACTGAAAATTAGATAAATGAGATAATTTTAAAATAATAACCGAATATCAGTTGCATATATGATTATTTAGAAGTTTATTATCTCAGACGTCTATCTTTATAAGCACATTAATTTTGACAATACAAAATGATGTGTACATGGTTGAAAGTAATAATTGATAATAGAAATATTAATTGATTTCTTAGTGGGAAGCGAAAATTTTAGGAAAATAAATTGGACCTTTCAAAAATATAAAAGAAGATAACTTGGATTAAATGGATACTATTTGCTTACAAAAAGATTGGGGTTAGGATGATTAGGGAATTTAATGTGGTTCTTTTGGGAAAGTGGTGTTGGGATTTAGGGACGAAAGAGATAGGTTGTGGTATAGAGTTTTAACGGTGCACTATACGGAGGTTGAAGGTAGGATCAGTGTAGGTGGAATATTAGGTTTGGTTTGGTGCAAAAATCTTTCTGGCATAAGTGAATGGGTCCATTTGGGGATATGAAATTGATTCTTGGATAATTTAGGTCGTAGAGACAGTGATGGGTCGTGTACATTGTTTTGGTGGGATTAGTTAATTGAAAACTATCGGTTAGAGATTAACATGACCATGTAGTTTAGTTGTTGTTAAGTAACCATAGTTAGTTAAAGTTTTTCATTGTGTATAAAAATAGAACCCTAGTTGTGTATATAATGAGAACACTAGAATGCAATTGTATAGATAGATAGTGAGTGTGAATCATGGTTGATTCCATTACAAGAGAATAAAAAAAAATATCGCATTTCAATTTTCACTTGTCCCTCTCTTTTCCTATCTCTATCATTTTCCTCTCTTCTATTCACACTGTTTTTATGATTCACTTTGAGTTCTATCACAAATTAGAAGCTTATCTTAACATTTTGCAATAACATGATCTTTCAACGATGCACGTAGAAACTCATAGATGCATGGGAATGGATTGGAGAAGAAATATTTGCGAACAATAAATTGGAACCAACCAGATCAATTTCATCTTCTTTGTGTGAGATTTTGTCCATGGTTCTTTCTGAGCTGGTTACGGCAACCAACTCATCAATTATGTAACAACTACCAACTCTCCAAAACTCATTAAGTGTCTTTTGGTATGACACAAAATCGAGTTTATGGTTTATAGTTTATAAACTCATGATTAAAAATTTCATTTGATAACCTATATTTTATAAGATTTTTTTTAGGGAATATTTTATAAGAACTTATTTTAGTGAGATTATAAATATTTTTATAAATCTCCGTGAGCTTAACTCAGTTGGTAGGGATATTGCATATTATATGCAGGAGCGGGGTTCGAACCTCAGACACTCCACTTCTCCACAATTAAATTGTGTGAGCTCTAGCCACTAGGCTACTTGACAAAAAAAAATTATAAATTAATTTAAGTAGCTTATAACTTAAAGTTTATAGTTTATAATTTATTACTTTTTTATCTCTATTTTATCCTTGCAATCTTAATTGAAAAAACAAAGAATTAATGCACATTTTTTGTGTCACTTCATATTTATAAAGTACTTCAACTGTTACTTTTATCAAATACTTCAAAGTTCAAACCTAATCAACTAACTTATTCGCTGTTAGTTATAGATTAACTTATAAACTAGATTATCACTATTCGTTATTTTTTGCCAAACATAACTAAGAGTTAGTTAGTTAGAGTTAGTTAGATTATCTTGTTGGTAGTTAGTTTGTTGATTACTTACTATTACTATACTTCAAAATGCAAAGCATCTCATCTTCAAACAACCAGTGAGAATTCTAAACAAATCTCTTTATCAAGCTGTCAACTTTATTTATCATGTATCTTTTCCCATGTCGATTGTAAAAATTGATTAACCATAATCAAAATCTAATATAAATTATGAGATCTTACTAGAATATTGAGTTTTCCTTGAAAGATTGAAGCAACATTTTCCATTAGATTTTGACGTTGGTCACGGGATAATAAATCACAAGTTGACCCTGTCACGCAAAATCCTTTGCCTTTCCACTCTTCCAAACATTTGTTAATATCATCTTGATTTCTTGCACATATATGCACACTTGCCCCAAATTCCGCTAATTCTTCCACAATTGCGTGCCTGAATCATAATTGAAATTGAAAAGAAAAAAAAAAAGGAATTTATTAACATAAGAAATCAAAGGAAAAAGATAAAAGAATTTGCTTACATTCCTTCAATAAAAAAAAAAAAGAATTTGCTTACATTTCTTAAGCAAAATTATGAACAATAAGAGATAAGATAACTGACCCTATGCCTCGGGTTCCTCCAGTCACAAGAGCTGTCTTCCCTTGAAGTGACCATCTTTGATCTTTGAATTTCAACTTTGTTTCATCCATATTTCTTGCTTCTATAATCAGTGATGAAAGAAAAAGAAAATTACGATTTAATAGCTCTCAAATTGTAAGAATATATAAAATATAAATATTTATATACAGATGGATAAATCCTTGTATAAGATACAAACTTAACCCGTGTTTGGCGGCAAGGTTGATGAGACACAATACAAATTTTTATACAAGAGACTAAATAATATTTTCTTCATGAGTAAAAAAAAAAAGTGTACAATTATATTAAGTATTAGACTTTTTCTTTTAGAGGATTAAAAAAAAGTATTAGAGATATTGACAAACGAAGGCGGCCATATTATACAAGTACCAACCGAATAGTAACAAAAAGAAGAAAAAAACGAAAAAAACAATGCCATCTTAAAAAACAGAAGAAAAATAAATCCATCAAAATAGCTTGTATTTTTTTATTTAAATGAAGACGGAAAGTATATACCAACAAAATAGTCACTCATTGATCCCTTCCTTAAAAAAAAGAAGGAGTTTTTAGCTGCAATTTTTTTTAATGATAATTATTAGTAGTTTGTTTATTTATTTTTTGACCGAATTAGTAGTTCGTTTATTAGATTAACATTTGTACGTCTTCTTTTGAACTCAAAACATTCATATTCTTTTTTCATATCTCAAACAAGTTGATTTACCCCTTAGTTTTTAGCTACGATTGAGTTGATCATAGATAAATATCATAATTTGTCACGGTTAACTTCATCTTCATGCTAACATATCAATTTTTTGTTTAGATGCACTTTTGGTCTCTATTTTCAAAACAAAAATAAAATTTCGGTCCTTCTATTTTGAAATTCCATTTTTTGGTCCACCTATTTTACTTTTTCTGAATTTTGGTCCTCATCTTTATTTTATTTATTTTTGTTTATTTTTTATTATGCGACATATCATTTATTACATGACAACGCAATTATTAGATAGATTTTTTTGTTGACGTAGATATTTAATGTGGCCTATAAGCATTGCTAGATGGAAAGCTAATATTATCTATGTGAGTGTACACTCACTTTTGAACACTCTCTCTAACACTCACTCTTTTATTGGTTTAAATCATTGTGAGTGTACACTTTGGAAATAGAACCCACACAAAGTGGTGGGACATGCATGAATTTCATCCAATAAAAGAGTGAGTGTTAGAGAGAGTGTTCAAAAGAGAGTGTTACTAGCATTCCTCTCCTTGTTATATGCCAAAAACATCAACTTTGTTTGTTCTCTAGTATAAGCAACATTTTTTATAAACCAAAAAGATCATGCATAGCATCATCGACAATCAATTAAAAAAAAACAGATTACAAAAAAGGGAAATGGGGACCAAGCCAATACCTTTTCAAAAGTAAATATACCTTTTTTTTTGACAAAAACAAAACAATATTCATTCATTCAAATCGATAGAGTACATCAGATACAAACATCGCTAAAAATGTAAAGGGTGAATGTGCGAGTAAACTCACAACACCCAAGTTAATAGCATACAACGACAAAATGCCTACAAATAATATGATAAAACCTAAGTCACCGAAATACCCATGCTTCCGGATCTACAACGTTTACGTCCAAATCATTGGTTGAATTTATAATTGACTTATGTAGATCTTTCAATAGGAACTGAACAAACACCGCAACAAGACGCGAAATCAAACGTCGCACAAGACGACGAACAACACAACATCGCAATTAGACGACGAAATCACAAAAAACACAAAAGGAAAAACTTGATAGATGTGAAAACCACTTATTTAGATTGAAAGAAAAGGGGAAAAGATGTAGAGGGATGATTCTAGGTCAAAAATGACCTAAAACCACTCCTCCTCGATGAACGAAGGAGAAAGAAAAGTTAGAGAGAAGTTGGAGTTTCTCTCACAAGAAAACTAGGGCCAGCTATAAAAAAAAGAGATAAAGAAATGATAACTAAAAGTAAATAAACCTATAGCTAGGTAATTCTTGTCTATTTCAAATGTAATCATATTTAACATATTGAGGAACTTCATTCCATCAAATAATAGAGTTATCGGTAAGTTCAAGGGTCAATTTGGTTAAACGATCCGCACGAGAGTTGCCCTCTCTATACACATGAGACACAAAAATAAAAATCTTACTACGAGTTAGGCTTAAGTTATTCAACCATATATTCCGTAAATGCCAAGGTACTATAGAATGATTAGAGAAAGCCAAAAGAACAAGCTTGGAATCTGTTTCAAGACAAAAATTAAGCAACTCTTTATTAAGACAAAAATTAAGCAACTCTTTATTCAACCATCTATTACGAACTGGACGAGACCGTATGGCGTCTTTCGACAGAAAAAGGGTTTTTAAAAGCAAAGTAAAGGAATTAAGTTTAAAAATTGCAGAAATTTAAAAGAAAAATAAAGTAAAATGCATTAAAAATAAAGGTGGTTCGACAAATCATTTACATACATTCTTTATGACTCTTTTCTCTCGCACCGGTACTTCGATTGTTTTAGAATTCTGTATAGGTGATTTGCGACCTGTTTTTGAAATTCTAGCGCACTTGTTTTAATGTGTTCTGTATGATGTTTCGACGTTTATAATGTTTCGATCAATGTTCCAACATCACGTACTAAACAAAAATAAAAAACAAGAAAATAAATGACGAGAAAGTAAAGAACAGAGTGAGTTCGTTGACCCAGTTCGGTGACAAACACACCTACTCTGGGGCTACCAAGCCAGGAAGGAAATCCACTAGTGTAGTCCTTATTCTATGGCTCTCAGCAAACTCCTTGTTTACACTAAAGACCTAGAACCTACCTGTATAGACTTTAACCTAGGAACTTCTAGATCTGAGATTCCATCTCACTATCCTAATGGTCAGTCACAGCCCCTGTGACCTATCAGACCTGAACACAAACTCAAATGGTGAAGTTACCTTCAAACAAACAACTAACACCTTGTTTCACAACTTTAGTATAGTACACATGAGTATCAAACTCAACACACAGTCCTAAGCAAGTATCACAAACGATACGAGAAAGGATCACAATAAAGGTTCTAAACTTGCATCACAAACGATACAAGAGTAGAGCACATGTAGACTCAAAACCCTAAAAATCTAAACTTTTTAGTATGACGACTTAAATGATCAATTAGGTCTTGACGTCTCCCTTATATACTGAAGTAGCTTGGGTCAAATACTTAGTTGGGCTTCAGAACAAAGCAGATCAGTTCAGCTAATCTGCAAAACAAGAATCAGAAACAAATATGGAAAGTCCTAAAATGTCGGAACATTTTTAGGATCGTTCCAACCAATTACAACTATTTCCTAAAATATAAATACTACTTTAGAAATATTCCACAACTGATTCTATTAAGATATGCGCGTTGCTTGGTCAAGAAGATAAGGAAATATTGTTTCCTTAAACAATGAAGGGCGCGCGTACAAATAGGCATGAACCCAGGCACACTGAACCGTGTCAGGATGTTGGAACATCGTATCCAACATCTTACAGAGATGCCTAACCACACGTTGGGACATTGGTTCCAACAACACAAACAAGGATATTTGTTTTAGCAACAATGCAGCCAATACAAATACCCAACAGTTTTCCCTATGGAAAACTACTATTTATATATAGAAAAATAACTGGAAAAAGTATAATCCCACGATCAACATTTCTCCATGTAGAAAAACAACAACTTGTCTCCCACTGGAAGTTGCTTGACTTTGAAATTCGAATCTTCCCGCCTCACTGGAAGTTGCTTGACTTCGACGGTTTTGCATTCCTGACTCGTGTCTTATCGTTGTCGAACCTTAAGGCGTTTAGACCTTTTGGTACTAAGTTCAATATCTCGTCGAAACTCCTTAAGCCGAAGAAAAGACTTTGATTCCTTCAAGAATAAAAGTCAACTAATATTGACCATATTAAATGAGGTTGGTGAAATTACCAACTAACAGCTTCAAATTATTTTTTCTTTCTTTGGTACATTGCATTAAACTATTCTTTTTCATTGGTCCATTGCATCAACTATTCTTTATTTTTTTTTCTTAGTTCATTGCTTCAAACTATTATGTTATATGATTATAAAAAACCTTATTTCACTTTAAAAAAATGCTATTATATATGTAAAAGAAACTCTTATATTTAAATTTGTATATATAATTAATAATAAAAATAAACTAATACGTGCATATATTGAATTTTAAGTAATTGTAATATATTAAAAAAAAGTAATTGTTATATATATACATATATGTGTTTTTTTTTTTGGTAGTGATACATATATGTGTATATATACACACACAACGTCAAAAATAAATTTTATAAAATAATTATTGAATGAATAAGAAATACCAGGACTACTCTAAAAAAACAATCATTCCTAAATAGATATAATTATAAACTATTCTATATTAAAGTGTTTAGTAACCAACTATAACATAATTTATCTTTTATTTTGTTTTATCAATTAAACGTATAAAAAATATTGAGATTTTTGTTGTTGTTGTTGTTAAGCCCTAATTGCCGACCTGGTGGTATCAGAATAATAGATCTCAAATTTGAATCCTCGTCTCTAGATCGAGGGATAACAATTTCTATGTGCTTAATCTAGATCTCAAATTTGAATCCTCTTAGCGATTGCAATTTCTTTGATGGGACGGTCCATACAAGAATTTGTTCACTACTGAAAAAACAAAAATTAGTGAGGAAAATTTAGTGAGGGAAAATATGAAATTCCTCTCTAATTCAGTGACTAAATTTTACTATCAAGGAATTTGTGAGAGATTTATTTTTTCCGTCACTAATTTCCCTCTATAATTTTGCTTTTCCTAGTAGTGGTTCTAGCTTCAATTGAACATTTACCAATGGACACTGAGATTGATCTCCTGATTAGTCGATTCTTATACCAGATAACGAGTTTAAAAATATTATTATTATTATTATTACTAGCGAAAAAACGGGTTCCGCTCTTTTTATTAGATTAACGTTTGAAAATTATTAACGGTTTTTTTTTTTTGAAATTTTGATTCGGATTAAAACTAAAAATATAAATCTTTGTTGCTTTCAAGTTATAACAAACCAAATTATTTGTCAAAAAAAAAAACCAAACTAATCATGATTATTTATTTCAATAACACCATCAATATAACAAAAAATATAATATAATTTTTTTTAATGACATAAACAACAATCTTTATTATAGAAATAGTTGTTTAAGAGTATAATTGGGATAATGAAAAAGTAAGTATAAATATACTCATCTAGTTTGTTACACTTTTTAAATGATAAAGGAAAAAACCAAACATATATATTTATATCGTGTTTGTTACATTTTTTAATATTTAAATTTATTCTTCTTTTTTTTCGTAAGCCAGGGGAAATGACAGGTATCAAGAGGAAACAACGGCATCCCAACTAGGTTGACATACAGCGAAACTTCCATCCTATACCGCCAAACTCAGAAAAAGATTTTATTAAAAAAAAGGGAGAAAAATATATACACAAGAGGGGGACTAGACCAAAACCCTCAAAAACTGAAAATATAAGAAAATGAAAAAGAAAAGGGCAACAATTCCTGTTAAACTTTTAGCAAGAGTCCTTGGAATTGCATAAAGTCTTCACGAGCAACATGACTTTCATTTTCATCAAATCCACCAAAATCATCGGTAAACATTTGGAATCATTTTGACGCTGCGAAAATAAAAGGTTTCACAATAATAATTAACAATGGTTTAAGAGACAGAAAACAATTCTTATCTATTTGTTGCATGTGTTATTTGTATTCAAAATTGAGGATATTTTTAGAAAGAGAAAAAGTGAGCCCAAAATAGCTGAAAAGAGTTATTTTTTTATATATAGTATAGATTATTATTCCTACTACTATTAATTATTAATAAATCTATGAAAAATTTAATACAATTACCTTTTTATTTTTTTTACATGACTTATCCCTTAAGAGAGTCCTTCTAGAAACTTTAAAAGTTCTTAGTTGACCCTAATTATTAGAGGTATTTAAAAATTAGTTTTGAACCAATAGATGTGTCTCGGTTAATATCCTACAAATTTCTTAGTTGACCAATAAACTAAAATGTATTTTATTTCCAATAAATTTTAATATATTTTTTAAATTTACTATAATTTTTTAAATATTAAATAGAGATGCGCGTGCTTAAAAGAGACCGGTGAAAAATTACGACATATCAAAACAACGTGCCCAACAATAATAGTCGTGACTTGTGCGAATAGCCTCATCTGGAACATACTAGGCAAACTCGAAATTTGGTGCTTTAATGGCTACTTCAAAGAATGACGTAATGTGCTCGAAGATACAACCACCGGTAACACGATCGGCGTAAGTTTCTTTCATCATTACTTATTATCAATTTAAGAATTATAGATATTTTACTACTCTAACATGTAATTGAAAAAATGTAAAGTGAATAAGTGATGAGTCTAATTCATTAGTTATAATATATTATTTTTTGGGGTGTTCGATTCAAAATGGTCTAAATATTAAGATTGAAAAAAAAACCACCCAATTAGAATATCATTCAATGTTTTTTTTCTCTTGAGGGAGTCATTCAATGTGTTTGAATGTCATTTTATGAAAACTTTAGATTGAATCAAGTTTTAGATCACTTTATCAAAATCAAATCAAACCAAACTAAATCATAAGTAAATTCTAATACTTTTTTTTGTTAGTATCTTACATTAATCTATTGTTTTCTTGTCAAAAAAAATTACTCTATTGTTTGTTTGTTTTTAATTTTTTTAAAACAATTATTATTAGTTTTATTTAATTTATATTTTTACTAATTCATATATTTCAAACATAATAGATCATTATAATTTCATAATATACTAATATTAATTTCTAATAAATTTTCCATCAAACCTATTATTTAACTATGATTGTGTAGTATTAATAAAAAGTATTTAAAATTGTATTTTGAATAGTTAAAATTTCATCCAAATAAATCCGCTTTCAGTTGGATCGGATCAAATCATTTTTAAAACTGTGATTCAAACTAAATCAAACCGCACATGACTTTTATTTTGGATCTGATTATTTGTACTTCAAAAGTATTAATCCAAACTACACCGCACCTACAATCACTTAATTCACAAACAAACAATGATGTACAAAAATATACTTTGTAACAACAAATTTGATACAATAGGTAAATTAAGTTGGTTTCCATGCTAAAATAGGTAAAATAATTTGATACTTTGGATCAACAAAAATATACTCACATTATTTTTTACTTTATATCTCTATTGCTTTGGTTTTCGTGCTAATACTACTTTTTCTTTGTAAATTATGGTTGTAAAATAAGTTGTCACCAAATTGGATGTTCAAATAACACTCCTCAAAATATAACATATCTCTTCAATTTTATTGAATATTTTATAGCTCAACAAAGACTATATTAATTTCCCTTAATATATCATATTTAAATTTAAACCAATACAAATTTTAATCCTTTAAAAATATTCCCTAATTTTGATATAAATTAATATTAAGCATAATTAAACCACCCTAAAATTCATGGTCAAACATTGTTCAACGCAGGATGATATTTTAATACATGTTCAAACATGTAGCCAAAAATAACATGTTGAAATGTTTGAACATTGAACTATATAAAATGTTATATTTGCATCTTTAAAAAAATAGTATATTTACTAAAATTCATGACTAAATATTTTAAGTATGTATTATTATAATAAAGATGTTCAACGCAGGATAATATTTTTTGTAAAAAAAAAATGAAGTGATAATAATACAGTTAATCTACAATTTAAGAATTTTTTATAATTAAATAAAGAATAGTCTAATCAAGAGCGTTTGTATAAAATGACAGTCTCTTTGAACTTAACCAAATTCTTAAGTTAAAGTTAGGATTTGGACATACAACAATATTAAAACTCTTTCTCGTCAAAATATCGGGTTTTAAAAGACTCGAATGATTAGTCTATGTCGTTTGGATAAAATACCAGGTTTAAAAGAAAAAATATATATTCTTTCTCTCACTCAAAATATAATCCTTTTCTCATGCAATTTTCCTCATTTTGTTGTTTTTAAAAAAACACTCTCCAACTTTCCCATCTTTCTTGTTCCATTTTTCTTGTGCTACTCTCTTCCTCCATTGATGCCAATGGAGGTTTATCCTAAGAAAAAAGCATCGATCGAGGCATTAAAGGAGTTGTAAGTATTCTCTCTTGCGTTTTGAACAATGTAAACAAACTTCATGTATTCTTTTACACTTTCATGCGTTTTCCATTTTTTCTTTTGATGTTGTTTATTTTCATTCTCCCTGTTATATTATTTGTTGTTGTTTTTTGGCATGCAATATCTTTATTTGTAATGGTGAATGTTTAATATGTATTAATGCAAAATGAATTTGTAAGATACCTTTTGAAATATAATAAAACTCAAAAGAACTGTAACAAAAATACATTGCAACATGATACTACTAGAGAGTAAATAATAGTTAGGCCTTGTAAGTAAAGGATATTATTCATTCATTTTAGAATTTATACAAATTTATGCTATTCTGAATGAAATTTAATTTGGATGTGTAGTCATTGGTGTTGGAGCAATACATCACAAACTTTTGCTTGCTTCTTTGAGTTTAACTTTTTTTTCTTTTGTTTAAGACCTAGGCTACTTTGAAGGATTATAGGTAATTTACTCAACAACCCAATAAAATTAGTCACATAAGTAAATTTACAAATGGTATCCACAAACTAACTTTTAGTCTTTTACTTCACCCACAAAATTGTTTATGTAACTTATTTTAATTAGATGATAGGTGAATTACTCACAATTCTTCTTCAAATGTAACCTATAAAAAAATGACCAATATGAATGTAAGGATTTTGCCATTCCTTTTAAAAAAAAAAGTATTTTTCCATTCATTATTGGTTATTCTTTTCCATAAACACTACATTTTATTTTCTTTTGACTAAGATAAATATTTTACTTAACCGAGTCAACTTCCTTATTTTCATCCAATCCCAAATCATTTATTTTAATGAAAATCAATTGGTCAAACCAATTCTCATTAAGGTGAAACTAAATCAATTTGTTTTGAGAAACTAAATTAAATCTTATTTACTTTTTTTTTAATCTATTACTTATTTACATTTTTAAAACGATATTTTTGGGTGCTTTCAACTAAAATGGTCTTATCCTTCGAAAAACTAAAATGGTCTTAATTCACTAAAAAAAACTATATTGTTTTTACTAGCTTTTGTTTTAAAAAGACATGTTAAAAAACTCAAAAGTGAAGTAATTGTATGAAGAAAAAAAACAATTTTTAATCTTTTTGAATTTTTTTTGAATACATGGTACCTTAAGGTGAGTTCAGTTTGGTTTTGAACCAAACCAGACAAGATACGTTTTTCAATTTGGTTCAGTTTAACTTTTTGAATTTTGTTGGCCTGTACATTAAGGTGAATTTTGTTGAGTTGATAAAATTGTTATTATGCCATAATGCAATGATAAAAATTATGTGGTTAATTTTATTTACTGTGTAGGTCAAGGAAAAAGAAGATTGCTGCAAGTGGAGATAACTCAGAATCTGGAGCTGCAGGTACCTTTTCAATCATCATGCTCTATGAGATTGTAGTGCATAAATGTATTTATATTGTTTCCACCTTTTTTAATTTACTATGTTTCGAATCAAAAGTTGTGATCATGAGAAATGTTGTATATTACGAATGCGAAACACATGACCAAACTTGTTCATTTCCATCCAAGTCAAAGTTTAAAACCAATGGCATATAGCCACATTTTCATTCTTTGGTTTCGTGTAAGTGTTGCTCGATCTTCGTAAGGAATAGCGTAGCAGTTAGTATAATATATATTTGTACCAACGTGTTGGAATTGTCTACCAATGCGCGCATTCATTCACTTTGACAATTTGTATCTTTAAAACTATCGCTGTGGAATGAGTATCGGGATGTGAGAAAAATGTTGTTGATGCGTTACCAAACGAGCACTTATTGTGTATGCTTGGTATACGCCTGAGAAACTGTAATTGTATGTTTGGATCGAAGCGTGCCTTGGAAACAGAAACCCTAACAACCCTTAATTCAATTGTCTATTTATTTATTCATTTATGATTCATGGATAATGTTTGAACATAATTTTCTGGGGATTTTGTGAGTCAGGTCAAGGAGTGGGTGAAGCGAAAAGGGCTTTGTATCATTGCAATTACTGTAATATCGATATTACAGGAAAAATCCGAATTAAGTGTGCCGTGTGCCCAGATTTTGATTTATGTGTTGAGTGCTTTTCTGTTGGAGCTGAGCTGACACCCCACCAAAGCAATCATGCTTACAGGGTTATGGTTAGTAACCATTACTTTCAAATGTTTTCCTTTGATGTCATGTTAAACTTAACGTTTTGATCGATAGAAAGGTTATGCGACGATTATCCTGCTTGCAACAAGTTGATCACTCGGAGTTTCAGATACATTGTTGTTATTATTGCGTTGTTTCTCTTTATAAAGTTTTTTAATACGGTTCCCTGTGGACAGGATAATCTGTCTTTCCCTCTCATTTGCCCCGACTGGAACGCAGATGAAGAAATTTTGCTTCTAGAGGTACTTGGTTTAAAGTAGACACGACTAGTGGTGTATATGATAATTAAAGCATTATATTTGTTGTCGAAGAAGAAATATCTTATTAATATCTGACTTTTCTAGCAATAATTTTTTGGTTTTAGGGACTTGAAATGTATGGCATGAATAACTGGGAAGAAGTTGCTGTGCATGTTGGAACAAAGAACAAAGAGGCATGCATAGAACACTATAGGATTGTGTACTTGGACTCGCCATGCTTCCCTCTTCCGGTATAAGATGCTTCAAATGACGCTGAAATTAGTCTTTCTTATCATATTTGTTTATGTAAATGTATTTTAAATGCTAATCGTTCTTATTTACTAGGACATGTCTTATGTTGTTGGAAAAAGCAGAGAAGAACTTCTTGCTATGGGGAAAGGGCAAGGTGATGACAAGAAAGGTTTGTCACAATATTGAATATCACATTCATTAATTTTTGTAGTTTTTAGTTTTTGTGAAAAAATTGATTTCATTACATAACATTTATCACTTATTTTAGATTGATTTATATTGTATCTCCAAATAATAATGCATTATATATGTTGCTGATAACTACTAATATATGTTTCGGAGATGTATTTAGAATCATCTATGACTTCCAATATGAATTCAGGTAAGCTAAATAAGTCGATAGCTATGGCATATACAACAATTTGCTAATTATCATTTTCGTTCAATCTCTATCGTTTATATATTGTAGGATCGGATTCTGGGCCCTCGGTCAAGACACATGCTGCAACTAGAACTAACCAAAAGGCATCCAATAGAGGCCGGGGAAAAGGTGTGCATTTTATATTTGGTTGTAAATCCCAATTGACATTACACAATTCTGATTCTTTGAAGAAACTTATATCATCTCATGACATTACATTCTGTATTTAACCCTAGTTCTTTTTGTCATTGACAGATTCTTCAAGAAATTCTGGAGGAAATAAGCCAAAATCCTCAAGAAATGACGGCCCTTCTTTGGTTGAAGCCAGTGGTTATAACCCGAAAAGGCAGGAATTTGATATTGAGTATGATAATGATGCTGAGCAATTACTCGCTGATATGGAGTTTAACGACTCTGACACTCCGGAGGAGATAGAGATCAAACTTCATGTGATACGCATCTATAATAAAAGGTAAACAACCATTTTAGTTTTGTTGATTTCTTTTCTTGTGTCATCCACAATCGTTTCTTGTGTCATCCACAATCAAAATCATAAAAAATAATGATATTTGTTGCATAGTATTGCTCACGTTCGTATCTTTGAATTGAAAAACATTGAAGGCTTGATGAAAGAGAGCGCAGGAAGAAATTCATACTTGAAAGGAATTTGCTATATCCAAATCCATTTGAGAAGGATTTAACGCCCGAGGAAAAGGCAATATGTCGTCAATATGATGTGTTCATGCGCTTTCATACTAAGGAAGCACACGATGAATTGCTTAGAACCGTTATCTCTGAACACAGAACTAAGAAAAAAATTCAAGAGATTAAGGTTTGATTCATGAATGACATTAAATTGTTATGGACATTAACTTTTTTCACTACATGGAAAATAGAACAGTTATCTCTGACATTTGTTGAACATGGTCGCAGGAAGCTCGTGCTGCTGAAAAAAAGAGAAGAACTGAAGCTGAAGAAAGTGCCCTTAGGGCAAGAGAAAGTGCTTATGTGGTCCCGAACAATCGCGGGATTCCAAATGCATTGATGTCTCCAGACTCTGCTGATCCCAGACCTGCAGGGCGAGCTACTTCAAGTTCTGTCAATGAAATGGATGCAACAGGAGCAAATTTACTTTCTGAAGCTGTAAGAATCTTTTTCTTATGCCAAGTTTGCATTTTAAATCTGCACATTGCTTCTTATATTTTTGTTTTCTGAAACCGTCGGCTGTAATGTTATGTCAGGAGAAACGTCTGTGCTGCGAGTTAGGGTTGCCTCCAACTGTGTATCTGAAGATGCAGGAGGACCTGTCGGTGCAAATGATTGCTGGAAACGTCTCTTCAAAATCCGATGCTCATCGGATGTTCCAGATGGATACCGTGAAAGTTGACATGGTGTATGATATGCTTATTAAGAAGGGATTTGGTTCACACTGAGACCTCTCTTAATCTATTATTCTGTTTTAGGACCCCATAATAATCAAAATAAAATCTAGTTATAGTTCAAACTATAAACAATTCTAGAAATTTTGAAATGTTGTATTTTCATGCACTGTCGAGTATCGGAATTTCATAGGGAAATTTAAGACTTGTTGCTTTTATGAATAAAATTACTTATTTGCTAAGATGTTGTTTTGTTAATTGTTTTATTCAATTGTTTGGTCGAAGTTATCCTCAAGTACCTACTTGCATAAGGTGTTTATACTTCACAATCATTTTCAAATCAAGCTGGTTTTTGCTTGAAGGGTAACACTGTCATAAGACTATGCATACTAGTTTGGTTGCATATGGTTAAAATTTAGTCATGGAGTGGCAATATGGGATTGAGGTTAAAGATTAGGAGTTCCTGCACAAATTTGTCATGAGAATTTCTTTTACCACCTTATACACTTCTCGTGCGCCCTTCAATTTTTGGTAAAAATTAATACAATAATACAAAGTAATTTTATTAGTTTTAAAAATATTTAATGTTATAATTTAGTTTAGCAATATTAAAATAGAGTGGTGTAGGTCAATGTCATAGCACGTGCAGTCGCAGGTAGATGTGTGTACATGGGTTGGGTAAAACCGCAATAACCTGTCAAATTGTGTGGATCAATCTGATTTGACATTTTGAATTCAGTAAATTGGTATTGATAATTTACAAAATTGCAAAACTAGTTAACAATTTGGGGCGACAGGTTTACATGGACACAACCCACGTAGACCAGTCAACCCGTAGAAAAAACGGCCAATAAAAAGCCAATTAGTTTACCAAGTTCATCCCAATTTTTTTTTTTCTAACCAAACTCAATTTTGTAATTTTAATTCTGGGTGATGAACTCTGACTTTTAATGATACATTTAGGTTTTCCAACCTTTTTATTTTTGTGAGTCATAACTTTAGTTGATTTATATGGTCTTCAACTTTGGTTATTTTTTACGATATTTGCAAGAATTTTATGCAATTTTAACACAATACTTGGGTTATTTTGATTTTTGTAAAGTTAGTTACTAGATTTAAACCAGAGTCCTCTACATGGTCTAATTTTAGCCAATATCGGGCCCTAGTCATTGGCGGCGGCTAACAACCAACAATAATCCTCCAATGACCCATGTCGAAGGTTAGTGTAGCTCAAACATTGACTAGACCACCATCACTTCACCAACACATATTATTTTTATTAAATTTATATTTATTAAAATAAATAGTCAGTTATTTTTTCTAAAAAAGTTAACAGTTTTTAATACAATATTAAAATACCATTGACCATCATTGTTGACTCACATTAAAAATATTTATGTTTATTCAATTTTTTCCTTCTTTTTTTCTTCTAGTTTTTTTATATAATTATTAATATATTTTATAAATAAAATATTTATAAATATTTACATTTTATGCATTGAATTTATACTTTAATTTTAATTGATCTACTGAATTAAAAAAAAATGCATGGATTATGATCCATTCATAATATAAAATGGATGGATTGAATCCAACCGTTAACTAATTTTTTGTTGGTTGGATGGTATGGATGAATTAATGCGAGAATAGATGAATCAAATTGTCAGTCCAATCTTTTTTTTGAACAAAATTGTCACCCTGACTTTTTTTTTTTTTAAGAAGCTAAAATGAGATATATTACCAAAGAAAAGTGTGCCTCCTAGTACAAGGTATACCAAGGGAGAAACACAAAGTCTGAACAATATTTACAAGGGAAATGAAAAAATATACAAAAGTAAAAAGAAAGGAACTATTAACCTATGCCCAGCATGGTGAACGGACTCAGCCACCAGCCATGTAGATTGAGGGGAAGAGTAACGTACTTCACCTTCAACCACATATAGGAGATGGACTTAATCCTATCAACCACCTGAAAAACGGGGCATTCTTTGCCT
>Ga0315915_1003526_pt1 | contig 19808 bp, 12 predicted proteins | sample MpolbnodulesMG_FD_207738 | JGI IMG/M metagenome (GOLD analysis project Ga0315915, IMG submission 207738) | Medicago polymorpha root nodule microbial communities from Los Angeles, California, United States - branched nodules | ecosystem: Host-associated > Plants > Roots > Nodule | place: USA... | reverse complement strand
TTGACTAGTAAACTAGTGATATAAAATTTCGGCTAATCGTGAATTTCCGAGTTGATTATAATTAGACATATAGTAATGCTGTTGATACAGCGGTTTTCAAGAGAGGACTGAACCAGAACACAGTAACATAAGTACTGTTCTTAAGTAATTTTCTTTGGAAGAGATTATTTTCTCGTTACAAGGCAGCTTTTTCACACCCTTTCAATATTAATGGGTATGATTATACTATCTTTTTAGTACAAAAATCAGTAAGAACAATGCCTATATTAATGTCCCTAAGTTTCTTTCACATTGACCTCTCAGATAAAATCCAAATAAATAAATTAGATCGAAAAATAGGATTGGAGATCCTCAACAATTTTCAGATAAATTTTAAATATATTTAATTCAAGCTAATGGTTCAAATACCAGCTGCACCAAGTGCGGTTTCTATTTGGGTTGCAACCCAATCCAGTTCCAAAAAATTGACATCAAGAGCATACTCCCTTTGATTTCAAGTAATATAACAACCAGTACTAAAAATTAGCCTAACATTCATTTTCAAAAGTATAATAACTAGCCACCAAAACCCAGTGGAGATAACTTCAAATCCTGAAAGCAGAATGATCTGCTCCTACCAAAACTTTAGTAAGATGGCCGAAACCGCAAAAAAGTATAGCGTTAACTGAGTGAATATCTTAATCTTCGAGCTCGATAATCTTAACCACAGATGCATCACCAACTTTCTGGCAAATAACCACTCTATCATGTGGCTTTATAACTCCTGATGCTTTTCCATGATCAAGTGCTACCTTGAGAATAGACTCGTTACTGGCACTTGTTGATTCAGCCTGCACGCGAAGTATGAGATCAATACCTAACTAGTCTCAGATCATCGAATATATGCATGCAAAATGAAGTTCAATGTTTCCACAACATATCCTAAGATGTTTTTACAAATGTACAAAACTTATCCTATTATCTACCCAGAAAGACTACAAGGAGCTCTTCAGTCAGAACCCAACCCCTATATTCAGCACCCAATACTCCTTCCACCCCCCCAAAAGAACAAACCTTAATAACAAAACAGATGAACTCAGTGAAATAAAATTCCCATAAGAAAAAGAACTTACAGGATGTCGAGGATCAGCAAGCATGGGAAAGAGACCTCGAACAATAAGTGATTGCCTTGCCTGTGTCATGAATTATAAGTTGGTAAACAAGATGAACAAAACATAAACAGCATAACATCAATCCTGGTAAGTTTCTAATCACAGAAAGAACTATGTGTCCAAATTCAGGCAAGTCGAGCATCAACTTCCAAAGCTGACTACCATTTATGCTTGTATTTGCTTTGCACAGGATACAATTAATAACAGTTGGGAAAACTTGCATTATAAATAGACTGTAATATGATTGATACATATGTAAAAAATATCTACTTGATAGTAAATTTTGATTGTAGCATAAATAGTAATATTATATAGATATATAGATAGATGGTAGTATAGAAATTACTCCTTCTGTCCCACAATAACCGTCACATTTGACCGTTTCACACAAATGAAGAAAAGATGATAAATGAAGGAAAAAGAACTGTGATTTTCAAAAAACTCCAAGTGAAAAAATGACAACTTGTGAACTGATGCACATAGTTTTAATTAGATGCTACAATAGGAAGGAAAAAAAAACGAAATTAAAAGTTGATTGATAGTGACACTCTTTTTGGGACTTTTTTTCATTGTAAATGTGACAGTTATTATGGGACCGAGGAAGTACATTAGCAGTAAATAAGCTTTCCCACAACTGAGTTGGTAGTTGGTCCTGGAAACAAGAAACAACGGAATAAATTGTTTTTATTTAGCAATGTAATGAGCAAAAAAGGATTATTGTGAAAAGTTATGAGCTCAATATGCACAATATAATCTGTCTATGCTACAAAGGGTTTTCAGAAAAGTTCATTTGATAGAAAGTTATTCATTAGTCATCCTACAAAATGTTACATATTAATCATGTGTAAATCTTATTTTATATTTACAACTATGGAGATTTGACTCAATTGTCATAATTCATAAATACCTCCAAAATTGAAATCACACAATTTAAGTGGAGATAATTTAATAACATTCAGAAACTCCCTTATCACATTTAATCCTTAAAATCAGGAAATTTAGATTATATAATGGTTATATCTCAAAGTTACAATTCTCCCCGGTGTCAATTTGGGTGGGCTAGTTTAGCCTAAAAAAAAAATCTCAAAAGTTATAACATTGATAGAAACCAATCTGTCAAAAATGACAGAAGCGTTGTTCACATTCATGGAAGCTAACAGAAAATAAGATGTAAATGAGACAAAAGTTAAAAGCTAACCTCAAAAGCTCCACTAAAGCTCCATTTAAGCTGATTTGTCTTAAGCCTGGGTATCACAACAGAGAGAACCGGCATCGTTGGCCTATACTTTGCTATCAATCTGAAAAGTGCACGTGTCAAGTTTAGAATAGTTTTCCCGAGATTTGTGAAAATTAAGGGAAGAAACTTTAATATAATATTCATTGATCCATAGCACTCATTTTCTACGACTTGATCCAATTCAAAAGAAGATACCCAGTTCAATATAATTTCCCTTGATGGTAACTATGAATAATTAATACCAAATTATTTAAAGAAAGTACCTTGCAGCCCTTCCAGATGAAGTGAAGCAAATGATAACAGAAGCCTTCACCTTAATAGCTGCTCGTACCTAAATAAATAGGATTTTCATTTTGAAGATTCCTTCCATATATGAACTTAAAACAAACAACCAACACGCAAAGAAGCAAAAACAATAGACGAAAATTATTATTTTTTCAGCAGAAGCACTAGAAATTAAAATGCCTCCCAATGCATGTGGCCCCATCAAAGGAATAGATGAATACAGACTTACCCACACAAGTAAAGGGGCAGATATTGAAACTACAACCTGTGACCACCACATCAATAGACCACAACTACCCTAAAACTTTCACATCACCGTCTCATGCACTAGGAATCACCATTAAAAATATTAAGGGCAAAATTAAAAAATAATTACCGCAGAGGATGCTATGGATTCCAAATGAGTCATGGGTTCTCCCACAAATTTGACTGTCTTCTTAAAATAAAGGTCTTGATTGAAAACTTTCTCAGCCTGAAACAGAAGGCAGAGACATCAGCCAGTATTCTTAGTGAAATTTCAAACAGGTCATTCACATAAATCAAAGGATTCACGTAACTAATACCATGCTATGCTATTATGCAAAAAGCACAAATGATAGGAAGAAATTAATATCCAAATAAAGAAAAGAATTGAGAACAACCCAGTTTCCTGCAATTTTAGAAGATTTTACACAAATGTTGGTGCATCATATTATTCCTTAGCCCTGTTTTGCTTGTATATCATGACTAATGAATTAAGTTACATAAAGAAAAGGAAAAAAATCATCTGGCTATTGAACTCAGGTCATTCAGACCATAGAATCTTATTCGGGTTACAAGAAACTCATGAAAATGGAATTTCACTGTTCAATAATATCCGACACGTGCACATTATTTTGTAAAACGAGAGATACTCAGCAATACCAATGATTAGTAGAAACTAGAAATGCAAAGTAGAGTACACTACTGCCTTGACAAAAATCTAGACAGAGTCAAGGAGCACATAAACTCAGGAATTTCTCCAGTCAAACAATTGCCAAATTAGAAATGTTTACAAGACTGAAGTTATCAACCACAAAACAGTACGATACCAATTCAAATTATTTAGGCCAAAAGCTCCTAATTCACAGAATTTTTTATTAACAATGTAGCCCGGAATTGAATTAACAGAACAAATCTTAAGTACCAAACAAATTTAAAGGAACTTCGAAATGCACTTACTTCTGAACAAATCTTGCCAACCGTAGAAATAGTCTCAACAGGATATAACCCACGTAAAGTCTCGGCACCCAGAAGAATTGCATCACTTCCTGTATATTAATAACAGTTCAATAAATATCCCATTAACCATTTCTAACAAACCACATAGCAAAACGATTTCTAACAAACCACATAGCAGAATAAGCACTATTAGAAGAAAACAACATCATTTAGAAGGGGCAAAAAACAGGGCAAGAAAAGAATAAATATTTCTTAATAGTCTTTATCAATCATGAAATGAATGTTGACATGCAAAATGCAAAAAATATGTCAAAAGAACAGCAATATTTCCTGTCTTTGATAATCACCTACAGGCTACCATTTAATATGCAAACCAACAACAGCGACTCAACAGACAACTTGAGCAGATAGATTGGCACTAATGAAAGTTATGGCATGGTTGAAGTAGAACTGAAGAAAACTCCTGCATTACTGATCTATACACCAATTTATGTATAATCCTACTATACTGACACCTTACAAGTAACATACTTCCTTTTTTATCTAATACATAATGATTTCACTTCATTACTTTTACCCCTCTTTAACTTTCTCACTTTGGCATACACTTCCTGGAATGCCCCATCACACTTTTCTTTGTGCTACACACCACATACATGGCACGTTCAATTTCTGAAATCACCTGCACTCACTTCTCAGTTTCACACACACACTACGCTGAAAGATTCTGTAGCGAGTTGCTTATTTTACACACTATCTACAATATTACAATGTATAAGTCGATAGGTTAAGTCAACAATATTCTATACTATTGTACTTCCAATATCTAACCAAAAAATTTCCATAATTTAATAGAGTTGATCATGTTCTAATACGAGATTTTTAAAGTGCTTAAGAATAAACTTTAAGAGAAGAGTGTCTTTGATGAATGATAATCAACTTTACTGGATAACATGCAAACCAGTATGAACAGAACAGCGTAATACTACAGTCATCAACTTAACTAGTGGTATCATATGACCGGTACTCACCATCTAAAACAGCATTGGCCACATCGGTGGCTTCCGCACGAGTTGGTCTTAAGTTGTCAGTCATGCTATCCACAACACGTGTGAGCACAGCAGGCTTCCCAGCCATATTACACTTGTAAAGGGCTGACTTTTGGAAGAAAAAGACCTACAAAAGCAAATGGTATTTGATTAACATATCAGCAACAAACAGTCTTAGAACTATTAGGTATTTGCCTAAATTAAGATGGTTATAATGGTATGATAGTTGTTTGGGACATTAAAATTATGTAACAGTTCATTAAGCTTATTCAGATCAAACACATAAACATCCCGTTCCAATCCAAAAAGCATGTAGCACCACTCCACAAAAGCTTATTTTCTTTCATTGTTCTAGGTTTTTAGGTTTAACATCAAACCCCCACTTGATGGATGACTATTGAGTATTGATGCATTAACTACTGATATAAAAAGAATAAAGACAAATGGCTTTCAGAATCGTCACAATATCTATGTCATATATAAAACTTCACAGTTAAAAGAGAAATTTGAAATGATTATGAAGATTTAGTAAATTCAATTGTTTCCAAAACAACCTTTCAAGTAATTAGAAACTGGGTGCTTAGGAGTTAGGATATATTATCCGTCTATTTATTGAAATCTTGTTTGACCTAGAACCCCAACCTAAAAAGAAGTGGTGGATGACCTAGGCAAGAAAAAGTTGGGACAAAGCATGTACTTCAATATATTCAATGAACAAATCATTATATGAATTATTAAATACACTATAAACATATGCCTAAAGCACAACAACACAGAATAAGTAAAAAGCACTTCAAATTACACGTCGAGACTAATTACTACAAAGAATCTAACCTTCTCTGGTGGAAGATCAATGCCCAAATTCCCACGGGACAGGATGATTCCATCAGCTTCTTGTAGAATCTCATCAAAATGGGTCAATCCCTAAAAAAAAAAGATATATAAATGCAGTTGAATCAGCATAGCTGATAAGGATCTAACTAGGAAATAATTTAATTTTGTCCAGTACACAATAAAGAAATGCAATTCACCTCAACATTTTCAATCTTTGCAAAAATTTGAGTCTGGCTTAGATCACCTAATGTAGAAAGGAATTCACGTGCCTGTATTTTAAACACACAAGGTATGTTAGTAGAAATCCTGGAACATAAATAGGAAAAAATTAAATGACCAATTCTGAACTTCAGCCGATGAAACCAACACAAAAGGTGTGGAACACAAATTACCTGGCGAACATCTTCAGCATGCCTAGTATATGACAATGATAGAAAATCAATTTTGTTTTTTACTCCCCAGGTGCTTATAACCTGAGACGAGAAAAAATTATACTCCAGAACATAAAAGAAACCTACAATCCAGGCAGACAGAAGCTCTACATGTTTGACGGTACGTACTCACTAAAACATGCAAGTGAATAATTACCTCCTTGTCTTTTTCAGTGAGGGTAGGCAAATCAATATGAATTTGAGAAGCATGCAAGGTAAACAATGCCCCAGCCAATGTTGCTGAATTTTTAATAGTACAAACAACGTCCTGCCCTGCAACTTCAGCTACCTGCATAGTTTCAGGTAGAATTCATCATGTATGTAAGACTTCATTTCAACTTTTTCTATTCATGCCATTATAGGTGGCTAGGCCCATTATATAGATTTAGAAATATCAAATTAGAAAATTTAACTTCAATTACCCAAAATCGCAATATAAAAGTTATTAACAAATGGCTGATGCAGATTAAAAATATACTTCAGAACACCACAATAACAAAATAGAAAGCGACCTATTGGAATAAATTTTTCCTTTCAGATCCACTTATCTTACCTCTAGCCATACAGAAGTAGTTTCACTTCCTGTGAACAAGTATTGACCAACGAAAATGGTGTCTCCTGCCTTCACTGACTGTAAACAGTATGAATAAGATTAAGGTTCAAATTAACACAAACATTGCATTGAAAGCAACAGAGAATGAGTTTATTTTGCGCTAAGCTAAGCATCAGTAGTTGGTAGCAATAACGTGAATCAGGTAAATTCAGAGGTTTGAAAATTTAAATGAACCTTTGCGAGTCCATCAAAATTGATAGGCAGTATCTCTGAAGAAGCTTCTTGCCCCTGATCAGGAGTCAGAATAACCTGACTATCAGCCTGAAGGGAAATCGATGTCTCGTTTTTGTTAACAACCTGCATCTCAGCACCAACCGTGTCCAGCATAACCTGACAAAGATAAAAAAGAAACCAACAAAACACTCAACAAAAGTAAAAACAACAATAAACACATCCACAAAACATTAACCATAACAAAACAAACAAAAACATGCAAAATACAATGTGTTTAGTTTTAAGCTTTTAGTAACCACTTACAGCACAGAGCTTCTTAGTAGTTTTGATAGCAGTCTTCAAATTCTCCAGAGTCTCTTGGTGATATTCGGAGTCACCCCAAGAAAAATCGAAACGAGCCACTACAACAAACATTACAAAACCTCATCAAATAACCGTCTATTATATTGTCACTGTTAATCAATCATAATGGACATACCAATAAAAACATATGACTATAATCATGACTACTTTTAAAGTCACCCACATGATCGGTTGTGATTTATTTATTGATGGTGTAAAACTTTATAGTGTATGTTTGGATATAAGCTGCGAGTTTGACAAAATCACAGTGATTTTGTCAAATCTCTGTAACCTGTCCCAAAACCACGGTGACTCAATGTGATCCTGCCAATCTCTAGGTTAATCTAAACATGCACTTAGCCTATTTTTGTTTCCACGTTTGAAACCTCCGCCAGAATTGATTCTGGAGGTGTGAAATTTACCGTTCAACTAACATAAATCACTTTACATTCAAGTCAAATAAATTCATTCAAAATCAATTTTTGTCAGTGTAAAACCAAACATGCACTTAGACTAAGAAAACAGACAAGCAAGAATAATATATATACCAGACATTCCGGCTTTGAGACAAGAAGAAATAACATCGACTGAACGAGATTTAGGTCCCAAGGTACCAACGATCCTTGTCATTGCAGGAAAAAAGCTCTGAAAATAAAAATAAAAATAATAATAATTTAATAACAATAATGATAATGATAATGATAATGATAATAATAAAACGAGAAAGAAAAAGAAGAAGATTAAAGAGAGTTACGGTTTTGGCAGGCTCAAGGATTGAGATCATCCGAATAGGTTCTTCGATAAGCAAGTTACTTGAATGCATTTTTGCTAAAACCCTAGAACAGGAAAACGCAGCGAGAGAAAGAGAATAAGAAGAACGTTGGATCACTGAATGGGGGCTGCGTGAAGAGACCGAAGGGTGTTTTTCAATTTAAATACCTAGAACTAGAAGGAAAGAAGGTTTCTTGGGAAAGGAGGAATATGCTTCCGCTTTTATATTTTGCTTCTATTCTATTCTTTTCTATACCCTTTACCAACTTTCTCTTCTCAATCCTCCTCATAAATCAATGTTATCATACAACAATATTATTATCGTGAATATCATATAAACTCTTTAACATATATAATATTAATAATGAAAAATTCAACCCAAAATCTCATATTTCCTTTATATAATTTTAAGATAATATTGTTCGGGGTATTTTAATGAGATTTTTTTTTATTTTTTGATTAATACTTCAAATATTGCTGTATAAAGAATAAAATAGTAAATAAAATACTTTAAATTAAGGACAAAATTGGAAATACAAAAAGTCATTCAAGTCTCATGTATTTTCTTTATCTTCTATACTATGTATAAAGAGAATACATGGTTATAAACTGATTTTCTCGCTTCTAACTACACATTTGATGGTGTGTTTGAATTGAGGGTTTATGAGAGGAAGGAATGGGAGGACTCGCTTTTATTTTTTAAATTAAGAAAAATGCAAAATGTTTTTTCAAAATAAATTAAGTGTTTTTGAAGTATGATCATTTATCATGTTGTTAATTAAATTTTCTAAAAAAGATTTTATAATGTCCGTAATTTAAAAATGAAAACTAAGCTCTACCCTTCCTCCCCCTCCTAAACCTTCCATCCAAACACACCCTAAACAAATTTGTTGGTGTGATTCGAAAATATAAAAGGTCTTGCGGCGCAGTTTGTTGACCGTTTGTCTTCTATTCAAGTGTAAATAATGGTTTATATATAAAAAAAAAAAGTTTATATTATATTAAAAAAATATATATATATATTGTATAAGCATAATAGTAAGCAATTAAGCATAGTAAAGAAAAAGCAATTTTAACCTTTGTGTTGGCTCGGAAAAATCTGTTTAACTATAAATCACCTATCTATCGATTTCGACTAACATGATATTTAATTTTATAATTCATTCATGTATGCTTCTTAAAAAATAATTCATTCTTCTATGTTTTGAGTAAACATTTTTGCATGTTTCATTTCTATTAAAGAACTTATTCAAACTTTTCATCGAAAGACATAAACAAGCGGGAGGAGTAGAAAGTAGAAACTGCTCTCAATAAGATAAGATTTGAGAGGTATTGAAGAAAGCTATGGGAGAAGCACATGGTATTAAAGAAAGTAGCCTGCGGTAATTACCTGATTCAAGGATTAAACTGAAATCATAAATGGATGAGAAAGTAAGACCAACATTATGGAAGGTTGTGCTATCACCTCAATTAGCAAGTCTCTATGTTTCGATAAACCGTGTGTGCTTGGTTAAATCATGGCTGTGTCTTTATTTTGTTAAAGTATTTTTATTTTTTTTAGCAATATTTTGTTGAAGTTATGAAAATGAACTTGTCAAAATTGTCCTCTAAAAAAATTGTGGTGATTAGTCAGTCAAACATGCACAAATTTATTCATAATAATAAGTGAGAGTACTTTGTTAAAAAAACTCTTTTTTCTTAAATTATAAATCGTTTTTGTCATTTCAAACTTATTAAGAAATATAATTAATTTTATATGGAAAAACTATATTTTGAGTTGTTTTACAAAATTGTTTTTAATAAATTATATAGAAAAGATAAATTAAAGTAATGAAAGAAAAGAGGGTAATATATAGTTAAAGTATAATATGAAAATTAGCCTGACTTATAATTTATGATAAATTCCAAAAGTGGAGCCAATAGCATTGCTGAAATTATTTTACCTGCTCTAATCTCCAAAGCAACTAAAATTCCAGAAGAACTTGCTCCAAAATGCAAAAAAGAACCGATTATGTTAATCAGGATTACCACTTTAATAAAAACCATAAACTGAGAAAATCAGCAACAATTCATTGCTCTGACAGTCCAATGAAATGTTCCAAAGCTACTAATCTGTTCTCCTTAATTGCACCATATCACTTCACTTTCAAGGCTTAAAATCGCAACATTCTTGTCAAGACATAGCAACATCTACTACACAAAGATTTGCTCCATAGAATCAACATCAGTGAGATATGGAATCCAAGAAGCTGAACAAGTTCTGTCAGAAAGGACCAAAACCAACAGACTTGTGAAATGTGAATAAAATAAGTTGTTTATTTCACTCTATTATAGCATATCCACTCTTTCTTCCTACATCAAATCAAACATAAACTCAAGTTCTTTTTTTTATATTAATTTTTGGGGTCTGGTCTGCTTCAAATTAAGTTCTATTTAAAGCCTTGACCAATTCATAATATGACCATTTTATTTGCCTTAAGAATTGGTGGGGTTATGAGAAACTATCTAAAGGCTTTTCATGTCAGGAATAAATTGTGCAGTTTTGGAATTTGACAAGCATATATGCCCCACAGGCCCACATCATATCATTCGCATTTACTGTCTCTTCCAAAATGATTGAATGAATAAAAAATGGAAACAATTTTTAAACAACCAAACCAAATCTAATGACAAAGATGTAAATTTAACCCTCATTTGCCTCTTTCTTTCACTGTACAAGAAGGAACACGACACTGCCAAAGATTGGATGTGCTATGTGAGTAGCAGAGTCACTGATTCAAGATAGATCATATTATAAGCTATGTCTCAAGACAAGTGCAACAAAGTTATTTCTCAAATATTACAAATAGAAAACAATAAATAACAACTCATGCAATTTAAATAACCATGCAATTAGAAGAGGATTAAAGAGAGTCCCATCATCAAGCAATAAATAACACTAGTGTTATTAAGCTAAGCAATCTTCAGTTGTGGCAAGTGAAGGTGAAAGTGAATTGCGAGATTCATCATAATCCTCTCTTAGAGGAGATTGTTCCACCCTAATATCCTCGATCATCTTAACAACTTCCAACATAGTTGGCCTTCTCTCAGGTTGTAACACAACACAAGCTAGTCCTACGTTCAACATTGAAACAAGCTCCTCCTCAATGTTCTTGTACCTCAAAAGTTCTTGATCAAACACCTCTGATGTCCACTCATCCTTCACAACAGACCGAACCCATTTCGGAAGATCAGCTTCTTGTTCCTCAAATTCCACAGAAGGGCGTACTCCGACAGGAGAAGAATACTGAGAAGAAGGAGCTCTTCCTGTCAAAACTTCCAACACCAACACTCCAAAAGCATACACATCTGCCTCTTGTGAAAGCTTCTTAGCTTCCGCCTGTTCTGGAGCTTTGTACCCACCCAGCCTTGCAACCGCATGAGCAGGGTTTAATAACAGTGACAAGCCAAAGTCACCTATGCAAGCAACTCCATTCTTGTCAAGTATCACATTTGATGATTTCACATTTCCATGAGGTATCTTGGCTGCACTATACTCTCCGTGAATCCTTGCTAGGCCTCTTGCTGCCCCCAACACCAAACTTATTCTTGTAGTCCAATCTAACGGAATCCTTCCCGGACCACGATTCCCTGATACATTCACAAAGCGACTAGCAAATTAGTAGGCAAAAAACTAATAATAATCGATACATTTTCTGCATTATAGAACAATTGTAAGCAAAATTAAAGATTTTGCGCCTTAAAATCTATCTACCGCGGTTTTAAATTGTTCAACGCAACTGCAATATAAAAGATTTTGCGGTATCTGCAACGACAATGGCAACTGAAATTTTGATCAATATAAAGGTTTGCTGCACAACATCGACTATAATTTAAAACCCTATCAACTATCAATTATCAACTACTTCAAGTTTTTTAAAAAAGGTCTTCAATCATGGTTTAGACCACAACTTTAAAATTTTTGGGATTAGGATCTGCTACAATAAACAAAAAATGCAGTTTTTGATCTAGATTGTTAAGTTTGAGATCTTGACAGTTTAGATTACACAATAACAAAATGAGTCTAAAACATTCTCCATTGTTAATTTGAGGTGTGCTAATGAGATTGAGATCGAAAACTGCATGTTATCGCACCAAATCCAAATCCAAGTTTTTGATGTCTTAATTAAGGATTGATACCGATCACATTTTAAAACCGTGTTATTGTCCAAACCATACAATTAATTATATCACTAAATTGAAAACTCAAAGGTAAAGGGCAATAGATTAGACAAACCATGAAGAAGAGCATGCAAGCTTCCATTGGAAAGATAATCATAAACCAAAAGCTTTTCTTCCTTGGCATAATAATAAGCTTTGAGTCTAACAACATTAGGATGTCTAAGCTTCCCCACAACATCCATATACTGTTCAAACTGATTCCTATCACAAGGATTAGCATCCTTAAGTCTCTTAACAGCAACAGTACATCCATCATCAAGAACAGCTCTATAAACAGTTCCCAAACTACCCTTCCCAAGCATCTCTGCAGAAGCTCGTAGCAAATCCTCTAACTCAAACTCATTCCTTCTATCAAAAAACACTAATTTGCTTCTCTCTGTTTCAGTTGTTGTTCCATCACTATCTCTATCCACACCCCCATTGTTACTATTTGCACCCCTATAACCTTTTTTCTCACTTCCACTGCTACTTTCACTTTTTCTCTTCCCAATCTCACTATCCATCCCCACCGTTGAATTAGATCTTCCTCCTCTTCCACAACATTGTGCCACCGTGAAAGAAACCACCACCAGTAACGCCACAGAAACTGCCACCGCAACGGCTACTATTCCCCCAGGACTCAACATTTTCCGTTTTTTAGAAGGAGTTTCAGATGGAATATTACCATGATTTTTGCTAGGGTTTGAAGGAACAATTTCAGAACTATCATCATCAGAAGGAGGATGAGGATTTTTTTCGGTGACAGAACACTTCGGCAACGGCATTGATCCGCAAAGACCATCGTTGCCGGAGAAGCTTTTGTTACCGAATTTTGTAACCATGGCGTCTGGTAACCGTCCTTGGAGTTCATTGTTTGTGATGTTGAGTTCTCTGAGATTGATTAGAGAAGAAGAAAGATCGGGAACTTCGCCGGAGAGTTCGTTGTTCTGTAACCGGAGAGTGATGAGATGCTTCAGTTTTGATAATTCTTTAGGAATTTCGCCGTGGATGTTGTTGTCGGAGATGTCAAGTCTGATGAGAAGACGTAAGGAAGATATCTCCGGCGGTATTTCGCCGGAGAAGTCGTTGCCGGAGAGATAGAGAAGTTCAAGATCAGTGCAGTTTAAAAGAGGAACAATTGTTCCGTTTAAGCGGTTATCGTGTAGGTCAAGGAAGCGTAAGTAGGTAAGCGTTGAGAGAGAATCAACGGGACCTCGGAGATTGAGCGAAGGGAGTGAGAGAGCTATCACTCTGCCGTTTGGAGAGCATTCAACACCGCGCCAGGCGGTGGCGGTGTTGCAGGCATCCTCGCCGGTCCAGTTATCGACGAGGTAGCCGTGGAAGTCGGTTTGGAGACGAAATTCGGTGAGGGCATGTGTATCATTTTGTTGTGCACTTTGTGTTAGAGATGGTGATGTGCAGAGAAATGCTAAGGAGGTTAAGGCTAATGCTAGTGTTGTGTTCATGTTATGGTGTGTGAAGAGGAAACAATTTGTGTGTTTTATGTTTAAAATTTAAAGGTGGAGAGTGAAGGTTATGTTTGAGAGTTTGAGTGAGGACAAACTTTGATGTGATTATCAGAGACTAGAGACTGGTGTGTGATGTGCAAAATATACACTAACTTTACGGACGATTAAGCTTTATCGGAGAATTTGATTGACCATCTTTAATGAAGTCTCCACTTTTAATCATTTTTTTTTTCACCCACAAAACTCGAACTCAAGACCTTACTTAAAAGTTCAAATTCAATTCAACCTGAGCTAATGTAATGCTGGTGTAGTGGGTGATGATTGAGAAAAAAGCATTGCATTGCACATGATATTTATTATATGTTTGCTAATAAGGTAATTAGGATTGGGGGAATATGATGATTAAAGGTGGCAGCTGATTATGGGTTTGGAAGGTGATGGTCGAGAGTATGATTGCTGTTTTCTACTCATAAGAGGGAATAGGATGACTGACAATATTTTACCTTTTGTTTTGTTTTGTTTGGTTTGGCATGTTAGCTAAAGAGGGAAAAATAATGTTATTTAGATATACATAACAAGATTGATTGATATAATATGAATAACATGAATATCATTGAATAATATAATAGACCCTGAGTCAAATGCTTGTCATATAATAGAGAGGAGAGGAATAGAGGATGGTAATCCAATTTCAAATATTCATGTTTCAAGTGACGCATTTGATAAGGTTTAACCATGACTGGTGTCAACATCTAAATTTCAATTTTTAATTTAATTTAATACTATGAAAATGTAAAAGGGGTTGACTGTTTACAACCATCTAGAAAAACCCATCCTATATAGTTGTAGTGAATCGTCGTTTTCCTCCCTACTCCAAAGATTAATAATACATTAATTCCACCACCCTATTAAAGAATGCCATATCTCCTTGGTACTTTAGTCACGCAGTTACCAATCTTTAGGACATGAGATCCACAATACACAGTTATTTCCTTTAAGGAAGTGTGGTGGTTTTCAAAATAATTGAACAGAAAATTTGAATTGGGTTTTATTCATGCTACATTACATGGTATGTCTCTTATTATCTTTTTCTTTTCCGTACGTCCCATTACTTAAAGGTTGAGGTTGTGGGGTTGAAAAGAACAAGTGAAACAGAATGGTCCAAAGTTCAACCCTTGCATTCTTTTAAAAAACAACTATCTTAATTTTGGATTCAGAGTTAACTTGAGCCATTAATTGATGAATTGCATGACTTAAGATTTTTGCCCTTTTATCAATAGCTACCATAGTCTTTTTATATCTGTTCATATTTGGCCCAAATGTTATAACTTAGAATCGTAAAGTTGAACAAACAAACATTAATTTAAGAACTAATTCTAAATTTTAATTTCACTATTCATGAAACCAAAATATCAAGTGCCTTTAAAATTTGGAACGCCAATCTCGCCTCCAAATCCTCTGCTTTATTACTCCTTTTACTTTGACAGTGAAACAATTATTCCTTCACTTTTTGCGACCATATGCATAATGCATCACCATGGTGGTCGAGATGCCACGGAAGGCTACAAATATATACTAATTGAGATGGTGATCCAGTACCACACCACCGGTTTACCATCCATATTGCCCCCACCTATGCAGTAGCTAGCATTATATCTCATATTATGCACATCTATCCAGAGTGGGATATGTGCCAATTATTTTTTTGCTAGTAATATTTAGTCATAGTTGACTCCGACCCCTGCATATAATTACCTTTGCAGTTATCAACCGAGCCGTATTTGCATGACTATTTGGACTTAACTTTGAGTGAGAAGAAATAAAGTAACTTTAGAAACACATTTAATTGTTACATGTTTTAAGTCTTTATGAAAGAAATTGATTTTAATTTGAAGCTAAAATACAATGCTAGGTGTGTTTTGATTAGTCCATGCCAACTTGATGTTAGTTTTGTCATGAAATTTAAGTTAAATTCCAATCATGTTCCTTGCATTTACATGTTAATCATTGAATTCCATCGCTTATCTTTCTGTATGATATGAAAAAACTTTGCTTGCTATTGACTTAAAGTTGAGAACCTCTTTTTACTTTCCACCACATGAAAAAGAGAAGAAGCAGTAGACAAACCAAATAATGAACCACCTTTAATTAGTTTGGTGTTAGCCTCTAAAGTTTGTCCCTCAATCGATAAATCAAGTTCATCCAGGCTAAATTTATCAGAGTTGTGATTTTTTTACACGTTTTTTACACTCACATTTCTTTGTAAGGGGTGAAAATGGAGGCGTCTAATGGATGTGGTATCAAACAAAATTTTCCCTATTACATATAGGAGGGAAAGAGTAATAATAGCCTAAATAAAGAAACTAAGTGATATCATAAATATAATGTAAGCTTAATATGTAAAAAGTCCTCATAAATATAGTATTTTGATTTTGGTGCTTGTAAAAATAAATCTTAAATATATCCTTGTAAAATATTGTCTTTTAAAATGGTCTTTGGGGACCATTTAAAGATTTAGGTGGCAGTTTGACACTGACGTAGCTTTTCAGTTAGTTAAAAAAAATGATAAGTTCTCAAAATTGTTTTTCAAAATTAAAATTCTGAAAATAAATTTCTGATTTTTTTTCTTCAGATTATATAATTTTTCAAAAACAAGTACTTTAAAAATAAGAAAATACAACTTTTCTTGACCAATAACAAATACAACTTTTAAAATTATATAATTTTTAAAGATTAAAATTAAAATATGAAAATAATCGAAAATTATATAATCTGATAAAAAAAATCAATTTTATTTTAATTTTCAAAATCTTAATTTCAGATTTTAATTTTAATTTTTGAAAATTTATGTTTAGGTTCCTTCAAAAGAAAATTTATGTTTAGGTTTTTTTCCGAAAATTATTTTCAGATTTTTTTCCCAAAAATCTAATTTTAATTTTTGAAAAAAACATTTCAGATTTTTTTCTAAAAATTAAATTTTAATTTCCAAAAATTATTTTCATATTATTTTTTCAAAAATATTAATTTTAATTACTGGAAATTTATTTTTACATAGTTGTTTTCCAAAAAAAATTATTATATAATTTTCAAAGACTCTTATTTTGATTTTTTAAAATTAAATAATCTGAAATTTTTCGGAAATTTATTTTCTATGTTTAAATTTCAATAAACAAATTTTCATAATTTTTTATTTATTAATTAATAAAAATGACACATCATGACCGCATGACAAAAGTTACATAGTCAACAACTGCCACATGAGTTCAAAACTGTTAAATCACCTCAAAAGTGGATCCGTGGACCTTTTTAAAAGGCAAAAACAAATGACAAGGATATATTTAAGATTTTTTTATAGGGACCAAAATATGCCACATCTATGGGGACCTTTTACATATTTAAGCCTATAATGTAATTTCAAAATGAGAGAGATTGAGAAAAGTTTTATGTTTTAATTTATGTGAAATTTGTATTAGTGTTTGTCTCCGATCATATAAGTTTACTGTTTTTTTTTTTTTATGAATTTATGATAAATAATATTTATACAATTATTTTTGGACAACTTTTAGAAAAACCCTATCTCATACGCTTATTGTGTATTTACTCTCTCTCTCTTTCATCCCAAAAAATAGGGAAGAAAACATTGTCTCGAACTGTCATAAAATGATTGTACAAATATCATTTCTTTATTCCCTAAAAAAATATATCATTTCTCTTTGTAATTTTAGTGTGAGTATTTGTATTTGTAGAAGTTTCGCTTTTGTCACATAGCTTTTGATGACATTGGTAAAATTAATGCATTTGAGATAAGAGAAAATGGTTGATGAATGATTAAAATGATTATTTACATGAGTGAGATAGAAACAATGACGCCAAAAACTAATGTCATTTAAGTGCAATTTGTATTTATACACCCTTGATTTTCATACACTCATTTTCTCTCTATCTTTTTTTCTTGCATGGAAGATGTTTTCTACAACCCCAGTAGATGTATATACTTTAAAAAAAAAAAGTAAAATAAAGTGATGTTATAAATATGATAATTTAGTAACGTGACATGGAGAAAGAAATAGAGAAATAAAAAAAATATTGAACGAGTGTATGAAATGTAAAAATGTCTATTTATGATTGTTGTTCTATCATATCACTAACCCATTACATTTATGATTTTACTATCTTTATTTTTCTTCACTCAAATGGTGTCTTAGGTTTTTAGTGTCTTAGAATTATTTTCCTTTTAGTAAACTATACCTTTTTCTTAAAAAAAAATAAAAAAGTAAACTTTATTTTTGTGGCAAAATTTTGCTACGCTTTGGGGCACAACACACATATAAGTGATGGAAAAAAAACATGTTCGCCAAACGTGCTATAAAACTAAAACGGGTAGTTCCATCATATTTACCCCAACAAGGAACATATACATCATTATTTTTTATTTGGGGTAGAAAAAAATCTTCTAAGAAGACCGGTCAAAGTAATCAAAAATTGAAATTTTATGCCGAAAACAACCTTCTTTTAACTGCTAAAAAATTGAATACATCATTTTTCAACAAAAGATTTCTGTGTATTTCTTTAACCAATACTCTAAAGACATTCATTAACATTTTCTAAAAAATAATTGCATAGAGATGGAAAATAAGGCGACAAGAGCATTCCGATTTTGTGACTACCTACCGGCTGATAGATTTGAGACAAACGCAAAGCATTGTATTATTGTCTTAGATTCTTCATATATGTTTGAATACATGTTATGTTGTCGCAGCCACGTGATTGAAGGGCTTCATACCGTAAAAACCAGAAGCTTCTATTTCTAGCTTTCATGTAAGCTCCTATTTCAACATAGTTTTGTTTTTTTGTCGTGGTTTTTATACGCTCATCCAAACACTCACTTAGTTATCTGGTTAATTGATTTAATAAGAAAAAAACTGCAGTTCGAAAAACTGAGCTCTTGATTAGGAGAGATTAGGGGGGATTTCAATTTAGGTATTAAATGCTAACCACCACAGTGTAAGGTATACTCGGACCCCCACCTCAAATGCATCACAAATTCATCATTTGCTTCGAAGATAAATTCACATTGGTAAATTCATATCTTCGAAAATGGATAGTAACCTCAGTAAAAATATATGATTAAGTTGGAGACACTAACAAATCTAAGGATACATAGGAAACCAAGTTAGAAAATACGGGTAAAATTTGTATTTTTTTTAAAGCCAACAAGACTATTGAAATCGGAGAGAATGAAACTTATGCTTTTAATACGAATATACCGTAAGATTTCAAGTCAATATCATTTTGTATTCTTTTTTTTTTTTTTAGAGAATGTACTCTATATGTACTATATATATACCATTAAAAATAATTATGCGGCATAAAAGAAATTCTCGCATTTGGCTATGGTTTTTCAAGGCAAAAATAAACATACAATGTTGAACATGCGGGTGGGGGAATCACCCTGTAAAGCTCTAACAAGCCAACCCAAAGATATTCTTAAAGAGGATGTTGTCAAAACCCTCTAAATTGTTCAGAATTCTAATTTTAAGGGGTGAGCGATGAAGACAAAGAAGATATTAATGTAACTTTAAACATAGTTTTGAAATTTAAGATAAATAATATTGATAAAACATTTAGATTTTTTTTTAAAACTTTTTTCTACTGTTATTTACAACTAATAATTTAATATACTTTTAACATAAAAAAAAAAAATTAATATAGAATATAGTGCTACATACATTTAGACTCGTGCATCTCATAAGTTGATGATCTAGTTAAAATTATTTTATGTTAATTAAATCATTTTTAACTTGAAATTTTAATTATAATTCTATATTTTACAGAATATTCCTATCCATCTAACATATGGGGTATTGGTTTATTAATATTCAATTATCAACATAGTATTTCGTAACATGACACGATTATTCTGACTTTTGTCTAAGGGACCCAAAAAAAACACTTATTTAATGCACCCATAGCAAAACTGGCAATTGCACTAATAGTTAAACCTTGCCCCCTTACTTGGAAAAAAAAAAAAAACTTGCCCTCTCATGCAACA
>Ga0315915_1003523_pt1 | contig 19811 bp, 15 predicted proteins | sample MpolbnodulesMG_FD_207738 | JGI IMG/M metagenome (GOLD analysis project Ga0315915, IMG submission 207738) | Medicago polymorpha root nodule microbial communities from Los Angeles, California, United States - branched nodules | ecosystem: Host-associated > Plants > Roots > Nodule | place: USA... | reverse complement strand
TATGCACTTTTATCAGATTTTGGCATTAGTCTATGCACTTACTTTTGTTTGGTATTGGTCCTTACACTTTGTAAAATTTTTAGTTTTGGTCATTCCATTAAGTCTCAAGCTAAAAAAAAAAAAATCAACTTTGTCCATGCACTTTCATCATTTTTCGGCATGAAGGGCAGCAAAAATAACGATCATTATTTTATTCATTATTATTTTATTCATAATTTTTTTACTTCAAAATATCATTAGTCCCTGCACTTTCATCGTTTTTTTATATTAGTCCCTGCACTTTGTTAATGGTCCTTGAATTTATTTATTTTTAACAAAAACTTTCAATGAAATTATTATGTTTTATTATTATTTTCAATGAAAATAATTATAAAAAAATAAAAATAAAAAATATTTTTTTAAAAAATTAAACTTTAATTGTAACACATTGTATCTATACTATATATAATTATTTGGAATTTATTAACTCAACTTTTTTTTAAAATTTTATTAAAAAAACATTTAAATAAGTCTAAACAATAAAAAAAAGTTAAAAAACGAAGAAAAAAAAAAGATAAAAGGTTGTTGTTTGCCAAACTTTTTGCAAAACAAGAAAAAAATAATATTAAATTCCTTGGTCGCCAAAGTGAACTCCAAACAAGAAAAATATATTAAAGGAAAAAGGCTTGTTCGCCAAACTATATACTCCAGGGACATTTCGATAAAAAAAAATCATCAGAGGGCTGAAATATAATTTTTTTGGCATGAAGGGCAGGAAAAAAAAATTTCGTATTTATTTCAAGGATTAAATTTAGGGTTAAATATGTTTTTTGTCCCTATAAATATACCAATTTTTCGTTTTAGTCCCTCCGAAATTTTCCTTCAACTTTTAGTCTTTAAAAAAAATTTCATCTTCACTTTTGGTCCCTCCTTTGAAGTAAACTCATATGTAGAATTCATATTTTTTATTAAAATTTTACAAAAAAATTCATAATATTATAAGAATCTCTCCCAAAAAAATGTAGAATTTTTTAACAAAACATGAATTCAATATGAAGTTTTCAATTTTTGATGGTTAAAAAATCATATTAAGTTTACGTTTTGTTAAAAAATTCTATTTTTTTTTTGGGAAGATTTTTACAATATTCTACACATTTATGTACAATTTCAATAAAAAAATTACTAATATTAACTTAAAAATAAGGACCAAAAGTAGTGATTGAAAATTTTATAGGGACTAAAAGTTGAAGGAAAATTTTAAATGGACTAAAATGAAAAGTTGGTATATTTGTAGGGACCAAAAACATATTTAACCCTTAAATTTATAATGTTAGGATTATAATTCTCTAAAACTTTATTTTCTGAAATATTTTTTCTGTTAAACTGTTTGTAACTAATTTAATTTTTTAAGAATATTATTTTTATAGTATATTTAGTTTAATTTTTTTTTAAAAAAAGTAAAAGTAACATGGAAGTTAGACGTTATGAGTGATTATTTCTTTTTTTTATGAGAATAAAAAATTCTCATCCTTTTTAATATGGGAATAGAAAATAGAAAAGTCATGTGCAAATTATGAAAACTTAAAACAGACATGAGAACCTAAGATTTTCAATTTCACATTCCTTAGAATAAATTTGTAATCCATAAAACAAACACTCCCTAATCAATAATGTACGAATTAGTATTTAGTTGCGTGATATTTTTTCCGTTGAAGAAGCCACAATGAAACTATATTAACCAATAATTTTAACCAATAATCCAAGTCCTCCCACCACAAGATAAAAAAACAAGAGTTCACAACTTTACATTAGCAACCAAAAACCAAAAAAACCAAGAAGAAACCAGAAAATCAATCCATGTCACGATTCTCAAACACATTAGTGGATTCAACTTCAAAAAAGAGGAATAAAAAACAAACGCAACGTATTTCAATTTCAAACACAAAAAAGAATGTAGTTTGATTTTATCAAGTAGTTGTTGTCGAGTTTGCTCCTTTTGTTAAAATAGTCAATTGTTTCTTTCTTTCCAATTGATCTAAACGTAGGAAGGTCATAAAAGATACAAAGTTGATTTAAGATGTTTTAAAGCTATTGTAAATGATTAGATTGAAGAAAATGATATGAAAGATGCATCATATAAACTATGTCAAAACCTACCCATACAAAACCAAAACTCACCGCAGAAACAGATGGTATGCACCTCGTACCAACAACAACACCTTCGTCGTTACTATAATATTGTGATAATCCCTTTACGAGACAATCTATAAGTATAATTTTATATTTGTAAGTGTTATCTAAACCTAAAAGTATAACTTAATTCTAATGTACTTTCTAAGATTCTACTTACCAAAATTTAACTCCTAAAAAAATATTATCGCGGATTATTTTTTGTTTGAAAAAGCTAAATTAATTAATCTAAATAACATTGGAAAAAATTAAATCTAAAATCTTGAATGAAGTACACTTCAAATTTTAAGTCAACACCATCAAACTATTCAAATATTTTTGTGGATTATTAATAAATAAATGATACAAAAAGTGTTTGACTAAGGTCGTGTACGAATTCTTAGTGACGTAAGAGAGACTGTACTGCTATATTCTCTCGTTCTTGCTTGATAGATCTCTTTCAATATCTTTAATTTTTATTAGAGTTGAGTGATCCTGAGAGGTCCAAAAATAAATCATCATCAATTATTCCCTCCTAAAACAAAATATAATTGCATACATCAAATCAATGCTTTAATTTTTATCAACAACCGATGGTTTTATGTTTCACCATAAAAAACAAGTTCATTAATTCTTTCTTGTCCTCTAAATTATTATTATTATTATTTATTATTTGAAAACTCGGTATTCGATCCAAGAATCGACCAATCTGAGAGGACCAATTCTACCGTCCACTTGCGGGACCCCGTTTGAAGCCTGAGCAAACTCTGTATGAACTTAGCCCACCGAAATTGACACCGGAGGGAATCGAACCTGAGACCTTTGAAGGAACAAACTCCAAGATCACAAACCAACCACTAGGTCAACCCCAAATGGGTTAAAGTCGAAATATGTTACATTCGAAACTTATGTTATTATTATTATTTTATCAAAACTTATATTATTTTTTTCTTTTCTTATTCTGGAAAACCTTGACATTTTTGAGATGGGAGTCTTATTATTGTCTGATTTTATTATTGTTTTCGTCATCACTCAATAGCTGATGGAATTGGCAGATGACTTTTTTGTTAGAAATTAGAAAGCAAGAGAATATATGCGACAAGATGAAGAAAAATAAAAAATTGTAGGAGTCGGGAAAAACGTGAATTGTGAAAGAGAGACAAAACAAAGAACCAAAACTTTTGTCGAATAAAAAAAAAAAGAACCAAAACTTTATTCACGGTTTTCATGTGTGCCGAAGCTTCAAAAGTAATATCATTTGAAGTATCACTGGAAATATTTTACAACACTGAACATATATGTGTGATTTAGTTGAATAGAAGTCAAATAATTTAAGGAAAATATAGATAGACACCATTTTTTCATATCACCTTTGTACACATTTTACGTGAGAGGATATTTTGGTAATGTGTAATAAATGATATGTAGTTATTTTGGATCCACATTGTCACATGTTGCATATTTCATTTATGTGTGAGGATTTAAGGGGTGTATTCCGTCCATGTGTGTCTATGTATAAACACTCAATAATTTATGACTGAAAAAAAAAAAGTAAAATATTTTGTCTATGTGAGATTTTTTAATGATTTTTGTTACTTTGTATTATAAAAAAAGGATAAGTATGTTAATAATTTAACGATTATGATTGATTGATGATATAAGAATTTTAAATTGAAAGCATGTTTTTTTATGGTTATAAGGCTAAGAGAAACAACGAAAGAAAAGCAACAAGACAAAAAAGAAAGAAAAAACTAATCTCTAGAGAGAAAAAAAAGGTTCCAGCCGCATCCGCCTGAAGCGGATTCGAGAGACTTTCTGGTGGAGAATGATGAAGAGAAAGATCAACATCAGATGTAGCTCCAAGCTTAGCCATAAAGTCAGCGCATTGGTTTCCTTTTCTAAGGGTGTGGCAAACAGTGACATTTGTCAACTCTAATAAATCTTTTATATCTTGGATCAACACAGCATACACATGAAACTTCCGGGAGTGACTTTTAATGAGATTGACGTAATGCATAGAATTAGAGTAGCAAACTATATCATTAATCTCCAAATCTTTGGCCAACAAGAGCCCGTGGTAGATAGCATATAATTCAGCATGCAAAATATCAGATGAATTTCGAATGTAGCCAGAAAAACCTGATAAATAAAAACGTGCACTGTTTCAAAGAATTCCTCCATATCCAGCTCTGATTGGACTTCCAAGGCAACTAAAATCGGCGTTCAAGATGACACTGGTGAAATTATTGTTGTTCCACTTAATGAGTCTTTTGAAAGATGCATCACTAGAGTTAGAAGGGAAGCAAATATTGATAGTGTTCACCATGCTATTGATGTTGACCATATAAGAATTTTAAATTGGAAGCATGTATAAGTTAACTTCGTTTCATTTTTTTTACAAATTTTATTCAAATTGATAAAGTACGTTAAAATCAAATACACATCCAACCTTTCTAAAAACAAAAGGATAAACTTCCAAACAAACTCAGAACATTCAAGTTAATAACATAAAACAACAAAACACTTACAAATCATGTTACAAAATCAAAGTGATTGAAATATACATGTCTTCAGATCTGCAACGTTAAGACTTAGTTATTTGATTGAATTTGTACTTGATTGATGTTTATCTACCAATCAAAATCATATGAACACCACAATAAAATGCTAAATGAACCGACCTCTCACCAAAACGACGAACAAAGCAACATTGTACTAAGATAAAGAAATCACGAAATATTGTAGAAACCACTTATTTAAATTAAAAGGGAAGAAAAAATATAAAGAAGAGTGATTTCGATTTAAATTAGAATTAGATTATTATAGTTATTAAATGTAATATTTTTCGGTACAATATTTTTTTATAAGAAAAAGAGTGAAATAGAGAGGATATTAAATGTAATATTTAAATAAATCCCAATCCCTTTTAGAATGGGGTATTCATACAATTAGAAAATGTATTATTTTGTCATTGTAAACTTGCCTCAGTTGATAGGGACAATGCATGAGATATGCAAGGTATAGGTTCAAACCCCGACCACCACCAAGAAAAAAGAAATTTTTTTATTTTTATTTAAAAGTTGGTAATTATGTACATATATTCCTTTTACAGTTATGATAACTGAACACGACATTTGAAACACAAAAAAGACACCATTGTATAAAATACAAAATATGTATAAATTTTTTTCTTCTTTTCCTCTTTCTCTTTTCTCCTACTCTCATCCATGTTGTTTCATGTCCCTCTCATCTCCCACCCACCCAGCAGCAACCAACCACCGATTCCTCTCTCCAGCACTGGCACTGGCACAGGCACCGCCATCACCACCACCACCATCCTCCAACATTCTTCTTAAATCCATCTCTCACCAACCACCACTGTCATCGTTGTCTCTCTCTACAACTACCACCGCCTGAACTCTCACTCACAACCACTATCGTCATCAATATCAGCCAGCCTTTCATCTTCCGTTCAGATTTGGACCTCCACCGCCGCGACATTATCACCACCACGAGACTGAGATACAAAGAGGGAGAAACATAGACAAGAGTTGATGGTAGCAACAGGAAGAGTTTAGCGATGACGAAGTCGGAGGGTAGAGGAGAACGAGTGTCTGCCGAGAGGGTGGTGGTCATTATTGATAACGATGGCGGTTGTAACGAGAACGGTAGGGGATAACGGGGAAAGAAAACACACGCGGAGAAAAAAGAAAGAAGAGAGAGGAAGAAGTGGCCGGATTTTGTGTATTTACAAAATTACCCCTACTTTCAGGGTGAAATATCCAAATTACCCATGATGTCTGTATTGTGTCAAAAAATTTGTGTCTATTTATCATTTCTCTTCCTTTTAACATGCTTTGATTAATTATATTGAAAATATATATTTTTAGAGAATTTTTTTTATGAATGAATCTTTTAAAAATAATGAAAATAGTACAACTTTATTGATAGTAAGTACTATATATGCTATCAATATATTTTAAAATACTATATATATATATATATATATATATATATATATATATATATACATACATACATACATACATACATACATACATACATACATACATACATACATTAGTACTGACCCTTGGGTTGGGTAACGATACTCTCTAGAAGAAATTTGTTTAACATTTAAACTTATTTTAAAATAAATTAATATAAAAATATGACATGTCGTTGGATGATGGCATGGGCGGCCATGCGGGTGGGCACCAAGTACCATTTTTTTCCAAGCATAAAACTATTAATTATTTTGAAAGTATATATTCTTTTTAATTCTCTTTGATTAATTATTTGAAAATATATTTTTAAAGAACCTTAAGTATGGATGAGATCTTTTGTAAGGAAAAAAAAACAAGAAGAAAGACATTCGAATAAATGAAATGACACAATTTTATTGATTCACCAGAATACCAAAAATCTTATGATGTTTGAAACCAAACATTGTTGAGCCTCATGATTTGAAACCAAATATTATTGAACAAAAATACTCTCTTTTGTTGAAAAATACTCTCTCTCTTCACTCTTCAAAAACAACCGCCGACCTCCACCTTCTTCTCCCAAAACCAAACATAGTTTATCAAGATGTAGCCATTGAAGAAGGGTGGTGCTCTCGCCGTCTTCATGGATACACCACTTAAAACACTGACCGGGGTTGCTCAAGTAGCCGTCGGCGCCGCCGCAGACTACTTTATCATGCTCACGCAACCTACACGCTAGTTTGCCTGTTTCATAGAGGTGGTTCCTTCTCTGTTTGCTTATGCGTTAACGATATGGGCTAAATTTGCAGATCTGGTTTGGATTCATGTTCTATGGTTACCGTCGCCGTCGTTGGTTGGGTTATTATGTTGCAGGTTATTATTCGTTTCTCAAGCTTTGATTTGGGTCGTTTTTCGATTTGAAATTGGATGCAGATTGTTAGCTAGAAATGGTTGTTAAAGCTCGTTGTTGAACACAGTGGTTTGTTAGGTTAGTGTACTCGTTACCGTGTTGGCGGTCGAGTTCATTTGTCGTTCTCAAAATCTGAAATTGTTGCTGTAAATTCAAAGTCTTTGGCTAAGGATTTAGCTAATCTGGATTTCTCGCCGCTGTTTTGGACTTTTTTCGCCGCCGTGTGGATTGGTTTTCGTGGGTTATTCGAATCGGTGATCGCCTTCCTTTCTTTGGAGGTGGTTGTGGTATTGTTGTTGAGTCAGAAATGGTTGTTAATTTGTTGATGATCATTGCAGTAAATGGCTGGTGCGTGTGGATTCGCTAATTACCGTGTTGGCAGTCCAATCCACTCACCACTCTCAAGAATATCCTATTGACGAACATGAGACTATGTGGACTCGAAATAGTCATTAATGCTTGATGTCATTGTTGCAAGGAGTTGATGCTACGTGATCCTATTTCATGTTGACGAACGCTTCATTCGTCAAACTATGGCCCCGCTTGGAATTGATTAGGGTTGAATCCACTTTGCGGATTTTTTATTATGTTTTGCCCATTAGGGTTATTTACTGGATCAGGTTTTATGTTCCCCAATTTTTATGTAATTTTCCCTTTTTTTTAATAATATATATATGACCAATTGACAACACATTAGAGTAGAATACCAACTTAATTGGACATTATTCATTTTGATGTCATTTTTGCACTTGACTTATAAAAAATAAACAATAAACCAAATATTATTGAAATTCATAAAATCAATTTTCAACAATCATTTGAAAACAACATTGTCAACATTCTAGGCCACACAATGCTCTCACACACTGAACCATTTTCAACCCATTTTGAATTTGTTGCTTCTGTGAGCAAAAGCATCACTGAAGGCATCACTGTATAAATCAATTACAGATTGTAATAATAGAAGGCCGATGCGTGCCCACAAATACAGCAAATCAATCTCATGATGTAGATTAGAGCAATAGAGGATGATTTATAGTCATAAAAACAATTTTTTATTTTTTAACCAGACAATGCTAGTATTATCGGTAGTATTACACTTGAAGTGGGATCAAATTCCCAGTCTCTTTATCACTCTGCGCTTGTATGGATCAGAAGATATAACCTGATCTTGGAACGGGTTGTAACTTCTAATGCAAGATCAGGGTTACGCTCCGATATGTTTGGAAGTTAGAGGGGTAGTTTGAGATTTTTTTTAGGGGTCTATGAGCCATCCATGGGTGTTAAAGAGCAATTTTCTAAGCATTTTAAGTGCAAAAGTAGTCATTAGCCCATTTTTGTGGTATAGCCAAAATAGAGTTTTACTTTTTCCACCCTGCTGCTTTCTCGCGCGCCCTGCAAAAATTCCAAAAATACCCCTGGTCTGGATTACATTTTCCGAACCAGATTGTTAGTGTTTCCGGAAAATAAAATCCGGACGCATATGCTATGAAATTTTGTCTTTCTTTGATGTTAAGGGTCTCTGTTGACCGTTATACGACCACTACATAAGCTGCAATGCAATTGCAGGGGTTGTATGAGCGGTCAACAATGACCATGACACCACAAACACTCCTAAAAGCTACCTAAAAAACTAATTTTTTTGAAGAAAATGTAAGAAAGGAGGTGAAGAAGAATGAAGGAAATTGGTGAAGATCCAAGGCTTTTTATAGCCTTAAATCAGTCATAGGTCTTAATTACAATCAAATAAAACATGTTCCATAATCAAAACCGTCAAAAAATGCATTCAAACTCCACTAACCGGTCTAACCTTTGGTGAAACGTCACCGGCCAAAATGTTATTGAGGATTTTCAGATTTTATAATCCGGAAAGCATGAAGTTATTTCGGATTATAAAGTCCGAACTGCACCAGACCCTTTATTTGGATCGTTTTCGTTGCGAATGCCTTGGAAAATAATAGAACAAAGGTACATAACATAAATAGAAGCAACATAAGACAAATAAACAGTTAAAAAAACCATAATAACATAAATGTTGAATCTTTTGGGAAGTTGTTTTCAAGAGGATCTCTTTGAGTTAGATCATGTTGCCTTGCCAAATGACATATTCATCTGGCATGCAGCAAGATATACCTCATAGCAACCTCTTGATATTTTTTTTGAGTTATCTATCTATCAAAGAGGCAGCCTTAAATCTATATATTTTTGAAAGCATGCTGAGGATCTTCACCATGCTGGCACATAGAGAGCAATCTATTTTGCGGCAGCATGACAAAGATCCTCAGCACAATGACAAAAATGTTCATGGTCTCTTTGGTGTGTTTGCTTCTATTTTTGACAGCATGCAGAAGATCTTCATCACGCCGTCAAATAGAGAGCTATCTATTTGCGACAATGTGAGAAAGATCCACAGCTTAATGACAAAAATTTGCATGATTTTCTTTGGTATGTTTGTGTGTTTTGCTGGAATTGAAGCTGAAAATCAGAGATGGTGTATTTATAGAGGTCCTTGGATGTTGTGGACCACATAAACTCTTGGTGCAATGTGGTCCATACAAAAGAATCCTATGTTGAAGTATTCCGGATTTCGTTTTCCGGAATACACTTACGCCCTATGTTCACCAGTATCGTATTAATCTGAAAAATATATTCCGGAAAACAAAGGTGCATTTTGGATTGTATTTTTCGGACTGCATCAGTGTCATGGCTGGTGGTCTGTACCACAAGCAAAACATTTTTCAAACGTTTTTTGTCGGTGGTCAAGTCAAGAAAACGTGTTTTACCACGTTTTTTGACTACATTTATGGCCTCCCAACCGTTTTTTTGACTCACCCTCCCTATAAATAGCCTTCCAAACCCCACCATTTCTGACCCCACCCTCTCCTCCTCTTCTACAACCATAGTTTTCATCGTTGGCCTTTCATAGAAACATGCCTCTTTGGAAATTTTCAGGGATTGTATGAATGGTCAATGGGGCTCAGGGGCATTGTTTTCTTCTTCCCGCCCTCTTCTTTCCTCCTCCCCTGTCTCCCCTCCAACAGTGAAGCTACTGGTATGTCCTATCAGCCGGAGTCACCGGTATAACTTACCCGTCTAGAAATAGTTTTAGGTTCTTATGTAAAAAGCTTCAACATTATTGTAATGTATTATTCAAATATCAATAAAATGAGTTGTTTTTATCTTTTTGTCTTTTTATTTCTGTTTTATATGTTTATTTGCATTTATTTTACGAATTTCAAAGTTTAAAATTGTAAAAGTTCTTGAAAAAAACCATTCCGAAATTTAAAATTCAGATAAATCTGAAAAACATTAACAATTCATTCCGGAAAACGAATTCCGGACCAAGGGTAAAAGTGGAAAAAAATAGGGCCCGCGAGGAAAGACATAGGGTGGGAAAAGTAACTCTCGCCAAAATAACACTGTTATTGATCTTTTTGAAACCGATGCTTTTATAGGACAACATTGCAATGACAATTGCTTTTTTAACATCATAAACTTAAAAACACAAGTAAAATACTAAAATGTCCCTAACGGTGGATAACTACCACTGACTTTATAACTAGAAACCCGACAGCAATTAACTACCGCTGGGTTTTTTAATCATTCACTTGTGTTTCTATAACATATTGGATGTCAGAGAAACAATTGTCCATTGCAATTTACAACATCAATTAGAATTAGAATGATTAACAAGGAACCAAGCGTAATTGGACTAATGAATTCAACGAATTAATATGAAGACTTTGAATTTGAATTCTAGCAGGAACAATCCTTGGCACCAATAAGTAAATGTTTACCACTTTAGCAAATTAAATATTTCTAATTGTCAAAATGGTAATTAGAAAGATCAACAAGTAAATAATTACAACACAAATTAGAATAACCAAGAAGTAAAACCATTTTATTTATTTGCCAAGGTGGCAGATCACAGCAGAGACAACATTACAATTTACATCATCATTGTGTTTCATCAAACCCAATGATAAGAGAGAAAAAAAACACACATTAATTCATAGCAATATACTTTGCTTATAAATCAATTGACACCTCCATTGGGGAGTCACCTTTATCAAGCACAAATGTCTTAGAAATTTTCTTTGATGGTGTCACAATTTCCACATTATATGTTCCATAAAATCCTCTAAAGTTGAATTGACCTTGCTCATCAACATGACCATGACTATGAGATAGCCACTCTTGTTTCAAAGCTAGAAACCTTTTCCCCGCTTCATTAATATCACCTTCTGCATTCACCAAATGTGCATTATCCCTACTCATAAACAACTCCCAGAATCCCCACAACATTATCCCTTCAACAGCAGGGTGAGCCATGGCTTCCCTAAGCATAACTTCAAGATCATCACCTCTCACATATTCATTCATAGAAGACACGTCAAGTTCTGTAAACCATATCGGTAAACCAAGAATACCTAATTTATCAAGCGAAGAACAAACGACAGGCCCAACTGGACTATCTATGTGTCCTTGAATTCCAATTCCACCAACGGGTGCACCTTGTTCTTGCAAATCAAGAATGTGTTCAATGTATTTATTTGGACACGATCTTGTGTCACATCCATCTTCAATATGATAATCATTCACAAACAATGTAGCGGATGGATCTAGTTGGTTTGCAGTCTTGAACATGTTTGCCCTTATATCTTTGCCTAATCTATCTTGGTAAAATGAACCATGCAGCATTTCATTGTTAACATCATAGTGACTAAACTTGCCCTTGTAGCGAGTCAGAAGACTGGTTAATCGGTTTTGAACAGCCGTCATCAAATCATTTTTATTCAGTGACTTAATCCATTGCTGAACGGTTCCATCCACTTCCCAGAAGATGCAGTGTCCGCGAGTTTGGATCTTGTACTTCTGACACAAGGTTAAAAGATCATCGGCGTCTTTGTAATTCAAATTCCCTTGTTGTGGCTCAGTCCAATACCACTTCAACTCATTTGCAAACACAGCCCAGTTGAAGTGTTTCACAAGGAAGTTGACAAAATCTTCATTGTCAATGTTTGATCTGCTGATGCATGTTCCAATCGGGAAATCGTTCTGTGTTTGTCTAACTTGCACCGTGGTGTTAAGGTAGCTGCTAGAGTCTAGTCCGGCGAATTTCAGGACAACATCACGCTTCCGAATCTGCAATGTGGAAAAGCTTATATATAAATTAAATGTTATATATATAAACAATGCAAAGCATCTTCATATCCTATCAATGAAAAAAGAATATATTAGAAAAGATTAACATTAAAGTCTGAATATGCACAGCTTCATGAAATATATAAACAAATCTGAAAATGCAAAGCATTGCATATCCTATCAATGAAGAATGTAAAATTAATTTTATATATAAAATAAAATAGAATACAACTAAATGTCACCTTGTCTGTCTGCATCTTTAAATATCTAAATCTTGCATGTCTATCAACAGGGAAAATTTGAAGTCCGGCAACCATTAAGTCTACACCAGCAGCTGGACCTTGGATATAAACCATAATCTTTGTTGGCTGCTTTTCAATTCTAAAGGATCCACCAATTTCATGCCATCTATCATCCGAAACCTCGGTTTGTCCTCCATTGATCCACTGATTGTCAGCACCAAGGGCAACATTCACATTCTGTGGTCCATTTGAACCGGAACCAATCCGGACCCAAGCAGATACTTGATAAGTCAAAAATAGCTTTAATTTCTCAGTGATCACCTGAGCAGGACCCATCCAAGTTTGTGTTCTATTAGTTACAAGTATGTAGCGGCCACTCAGGATTCCGTGAGGTCCAAGAGATTCTCTTGCCATTGGTGGAAGTATATGAGGAGAACCGGTTTTAACAGTTAAAGTGCAATTACCAAGGGGAAACCATCCTTTTGTGTCATCAGAAAGATTGCTGTTCTCAATTATATTAACTCCAAAAGCAACATTCTGTAAAATAAAATCAATTGTTAGATGCTTGGAAAACATAAAAAGTCAACAGTGCAACCAAAGTTTAATATGAATCTGTTTGAATTGACTTATTTAAGCTTATCTACTGACATAAGAACTTGTTAGACTGTTTCGAAGAGCTAATGGGAACATCTTATGACATGTCCATAAGCTGTTTTTAGCTTATTTTCATAAGCTCTCCAAGATAGCATATGGAAACAGCTTATAGCTTATATGAAAAAAGTTTGAATATATTTTATCTTTTGTTATAGAAATAACTTCCATAGGTACTTATATGACAAGCGCTAATGCTATAACAACTTAATTAAGTTGTTTATCGAAACCGGCCCTAGGACAACAGCTAAGTTCTTCGCCAATGCTCGTGTATAACAAAAAAGATAGGAATAACAAACATTGATAATAATAAAGTAGATTGATATGAGCTTATAGGGTCGACTATATTTTACGTTGGTTGTTGATTGCTAAAACAATCTTTACACTAAGTTTTCTAATGTAATTTACAGATAATTTATCAAAAGTCCAACCTGTGCAGCTGGTGGTGTCGAAGGAGGTGTTTTAGCAGCATGCTTTACAACCAAAGTATTAACAAGAATGTCGGTGCCAGAAGGAGGTCCCTCTAAATAAAGGACCGCTTTGGATGAGGGACCATTTAGAAGGAATTTTCCCTGCAGCGTCACCCAATCTGTATCGGTTGCCTGCACACTTTAGAACACACCAGCATTGTTCAACAACTACTATAAATGTAAGGTTTAGATTATCGCTAATGCAGAAAACTCATGGCTAAATCATACTACAGTAATTTTCCTTTTGTTATTTTTATCAAGTTTCAAGAATAATAAACAAAAAAGTCATATGCCACAAGAGTCTATCTGAAATTCATGGCTGAATCATACGATTGATTGACAGTGTAAAAAATATTTCTAGTACCCTGATGATGTATATGAATTAAATCTATAGCAAAAATAATGTGAAGACTAACTTTGCAATGCCTATATACTGCTCTCGGAGATCTGGTGTTTGAACCCACAAAGTAGCTCGCACATCGGCATTAGTGACATTGTTGCCGTATATTCGAACTAAAGCAGTGATCTCGTAGGCCAGCTTGCGCTGCACACGTCCAGTTATCTCCTGCTGAATTCCATTCCAGAATTGCGTTCGTTCTGTTGCGCACGCAAAATATTTCCCAGACTTTGGAACAATTTTACCATCTGCCATGGAATCATGCAACACAATCTTGCAGCTTCTTCCAGACCAATTATTCAAGCCATCCTCAAATTGTGGGTTTATTATGATGCTTTCATCTCCAGTAGAAACACATGCTTCTGTACTTGTGAACTTCTGAAATATGAGGAAAAGGTACACCAGTTAGTTTGTTATTAAAACATAAAGATTTCACAAAAAGTTAAAGAGTGAAACCATAATAGGCTCAATACAAGTTCAATTTAACAATTAAAGAAGTAATAAAAACTTTGCCAGTATGTAGAATTCCATAAAGAAATAACAGTATCTGAAATGCATAATTTCATGCATGATATACATTGTCATTTGGAATGGAACAGTTGATCTCTACTGATCTTATAAGCAAGTCAATTCCAGGAGCAGGTCCTTCCAAATAAAATACAACCCGATCGGGTTTAGTTGACAGTGAAAATGTTCCTTCCAACTTTTCCCAGCTACCCTTCATAACAGAAGTACTGTAGAAAATAACGATGAACATGTAAGGGAATTTTCCTCAATTTCTTTAAAAGATAGATGTAATAAAATTATGAAAAAATGTATACCTTCCGATGAACAAATAATTTGTAGCTGAATCATGATATTCTAGTTTCAGTGTAGCTTTCACATCAGCAGAGTCCTGGGAAAGGCCGGATACTCCAACAAAAGCCGAAACCGTGTAAGCAGAACCAATGGAAATTCTGTCTGTGATGTCTTGCTCAAGACCTTGCCAGCATTCATTTCGGTCGGTGATAACAGCATAATTACAATCCGAATCCATCAAATTTACACTTTGATCACCTGCTTTGGACGAAATTACATAGCCATTGCAGCAATTGAGATGCCAAGAATTCAGGTCATTTGAGAAGTCATGATTCAGCAAAATATTAGCAGCATTGCTCCCACTTGGACCAGAGATGTTTCCTGCCATTATCTGTCAAACAAAACAATATCATAAAACAATGATGGTAAATACCAAGAAGAAACTATTTGCCTCAGATGACACAACTTGTGATGTGTTTAACATCTATGCAGCATCAACACTTCATATTGAAGGCGCGTTCGGTGTCCAACACCGACACATGTGGTTACATTCAGTCGCTTTCATTTTTTTCAAATTATTACCGGTGTGAGTTGAGCCCAGTGTCTGTATTTGTGTTAGTGCTTCATAGATTAACACAGTTAGAAGAACTCGCCCATTCTGCTCTTCCACTAATAGGACAGCAAAAGAGGCAAGAAATTCAACATTCTTTTACTGTTCACTGTACATTTCATTTTATCTTCATGCTAAATAATTTTTATCATACGAATTACTCAAACTCATAGTTACAGAATTCGCTGTGGACCCCAGCTAAATGCTATCTATGAAATACTATCACAGACACCAGATACGACACACTGACACGTCAACACCAGATACACCTAAATCTGAAGTGTCCTTGCTATTTTGTTTCAATCTAACAAGAATTTGAACACCTTAAAAGAAACAAGAATTTCAACAAACATGTTAACTGCAATGCAACCATTAACCATAGGTATACACTTCTCAGAAAAAACTAAAATCTGCAGTGAAGCATTAAAAACATGTCTACAACGGCTACATTAAGGTCACGGACTCAGACAGTTAGTGACATGTGACTATCCGATCCAAATTAGACGGTCAAATTTTGATTTCCTTTGATCGGACGGTCACGCAGCCACTCACTGTGTAAATGCATGTAGTAAAAGATGACAGGAAATCTTACAAAATAACTGAGGAGGTAAATAAGTAATGTACCTGAGAGTGAGAGTGAGATTTCTTATGTTTGGAGTGGGAGTGAAACTTTGAGACACAGCCTGTGAAGAATCTCTTCATGCATTAACTATATATACACCCCCCCACTCAAATTTGCGAGTAACGTCTAAGAAAAATTGGGTGACCAACCAGAAAACTTCCTTCCAATTCAAATATCAGAATCCAAACTTTTGGATTAAATGAATTTAATAATCAATTATCATTCAAAACTATGGGATCACAAAAAAAAATTGAATATTTTTTGGGAGTTGTGTCTCTGTGCTTTTTGCTTTGGCTTGCAGATTAGTAATACTTGAATTGAAATGAAAGGCGAAGTAAGTAAAGATCAAAGGTAAAGGAATGATTCTTTGGTTCCTTAATTAAATGAATAAATCGGATTTGTGTGTGTGAGACTTAGATTGTACGTAAGATTTTGTAGTGTTGTTAGGTGTTGATTACTTTTCAATCCGTACGAAATAGCATAATGGCATTTGAAAAATACACTCTTTGAATTCCAATGGTCTAAATTGGACTCATTTTTTTCCTTGGAAATATTTGAATTTCTTAGTAATACATTCTGGATCAAGCTAAAATATTAAATAGTAAGTTTTTTATAAAAATTTATGTATTCAATGCATTCAAAATTATATTATCTAGTTTTTTAAAAATAATTTCTTAATTTAGTATTCTTAAAAAGTGTTTTAGAGACACTCGCTAGTAAGACCTCTACAATCTTACACACGTGATTATTTGTGATGTGTCAATCGTGTAAAATGTTTTTACACGGATAATGCATACGATTTTAACTCTATAGATATTATTTAGACTTAATTTTACTTTTCGTCTCCCTATAATACTAAAATCACTAAAAATAATCCCCTTTTAAAGATAACACCTTTTGATCCTTTAAATGCCATATTTGTTGCAACTTTGGTTTTTAGGGGATGTTGCAACGTTGGTTCTTGTCCATAAAAATGGTGGTGTTTAGTTCTAAAAAGGTGAGCTTTCAGTCACAAAAGTGATATTTTCTCTTATATTTAAAATATGAGCATTAAACCATCTTTTTTTTGAGGCTATTAGATTTAAAATATGAGCATTAAACCATCTTTTTTTTGAGGCTATAAGTATAGTTTGGGACCAAAATTGCAATCAATATCAATATGATACTTGAGGGGGAGGGGGGGAATTGATATTAAATAAGGAGACTTTTGTTAGTGAGACAAAATTGGAGAACAAAAGCGCAATAAAACATAATATTTTTTGAGCAAAACAACATATTACTTTTTTTAAGGAGTGTCTTGTATTATCATAAGAACGTCAACAACATATTTTACTACACATTCTTTTTTATCGATTAAAAATCTAAATAAATTCTACTAAATAATGTAGATCCTACATAAATTTAGTGTCAAGATTATAGAAATTTTCATACAAGTTATGTTGACAACAAAAAATATTGTCCAACACAATATTTTTATACTGTTGTTAAATTAATAATATTTTTTTCTCTCTCTTAATCAAATTAACACTTATTTTATATGTATTTTCATTTTTTATTATTGTTCCAAAAGTTACCACATATTAGTTGTTCAAATATCACAAACCTAAATTTCAACCGATCAAAATAATTATATTGCTAGCATTCTTTCTTTTGGAAAGAAATACATGATTTTGGTACATGTTAAACTAACTTTTTGTGCTCTTCCGACTGAGAATGTGTGATCTCAATTTTATTGTTTAATTGCTAAATTGCTAATAGAATGTGCTGATTTAAACCACAAGTTTGACGTGACAAGTGTAACGGATGATGCATATCACTACTCTTACGTTAAAGGAAGTTTCTAGTTTAATGAAACTTAGAGTTGTGTTATAATGTATGATTGAAATCATCATGAATCAAGTGTGAATTCTGTTTGTATCTTGTGGGAGTAGTCTTGGATTGCATGTTTGGTCATCCATGTTTTACCTTTCAATCTTTGGCTATCCTATTCTATTGTATTTTGATTGGAGTGCTCGTTATACTTTAAATTTTGTTATTATATATTTATATGTATACTTTTGCCTCAAAAAAAATCCATATCCCTTGTTAGTGTTACGACCTAAAAAGTGATTTTGATTAGCACATTTATCATCTATTGAATGTCTGATCAAATTTGTTTGAATAGAAAAATATGAAAATTTAAGACTTGTTTTCTTGGTGGTGGAATTTAAAACTTGTTTGATTGCATTTTGTTTTTTTTAGTTTTTTAAAACAAGTATTATATATTTTGTTTTTTTAGTTTAAAAACAAGAACATAAGAAATATTCGTATAAAGAAAAATAATTTCTCTTTTGATCTTCGACTTTAGAGTATGCAACCTCTTGTTATATGGGGGATGGCATCTCTTGAGTCTTTGGTATGTGAGCATCTTTATTTTAGAGGTTTTGAAATCATTTTGTTCTTTGTGGACTCATTTATAATATTTTTCAATTTATAGCACACTGAACTGTTAATTTAAGGGACTTTTTTTTTTTTTTTGAAGGAGCCTTATAGGGACTTAAAATACTGCAAATGCATGAGTTTATTTTTTTATAACCTTTAAAATTGTAGGCCCCGTATCAAGGGGACTTAAAATTGCCCACCATTCCCATTGCCTTTTTTTTCAAAAAAAAATCCTGACCTTTTTTTTCAACAATTTTTTTAACAAGATAAGCACATTTTTTCCTTCAATTTGTTTCAACACAACTGCAAGATATTTCAAACTACTCAAGCACGGTTGCAAGAGATTTTCTATGCTCAAGAACTCAATCAAGAGACTTCATATGCTCAAGCACAACTGCAAGAGACTTCTTATGCTCAAGAACTTAATCAAGAGACTTCCATTCAAACAGAATTACAAAGAAATTTGTTTGAGGTTGAGCACTTGATATACAATCAGTGGTGTTCACAATACAAATCACATACAGACTCTTTAAGACTCTAGAATTTCTATGATATGGAAGTTGTTAAGAAATTCTAAGTGAACTTTGATGTGAAACAATTTCAGCAGAGTTTTGGCACTTGTAAATTGTTGTGTGAGTCTTACAATTCTCTATGTCTTCACTCCTTTATATAGAGGTGTGAAAGAGACGTTGTATAATGTCAGCACATCAAAAAGAGTCGTTTGAAGCTTGATCAAATCACCAATGATCTGTTGCCTGATTTGTTTATTGTCCTATGAAGGATCAATTTCAAATTCATTCCAAGTCTGGAGGAACACCGTTGCAGGCACAACTGTTGTTCTTGTATTAGCAGACATAAAAACAGAGTAGCGGAGATAGTGGTTGTACACTTCGCACAATTGTCCTTTTTCAACGCTCTCCAAAGAATAAGCATCCAAAGCCTTCAAATCCTTTTGAATTAGTCGTTGCTTCATGTTTCTAGTCTTCTCTGATGATAGACGTGATTAAATCATCATTTGAACAACATCTGAAAAGCTTCAGCCTTTTAGCTTCTGGTGAACTGCTTCTGAAGAGGTGCTTCTGATGACGTCAGCTTCTTTAGAACCGCTTGTCTTCAAAACCTCTTTCTTGCAGCACAAGCTTCCTTCTTGTTGATTCCATTGCTCTCATTTGTTCTTCTAGAACCTTTACTTAATTCAAAGCATTAAAAAAATTTGTCTATGATCCTGCACACTTGAACAAATATTAGCATATCCAATTGACACTTTTAATACTCTGTTATCATCAAAACTTAAAGGGTAATGTTAAACACATTTTGTTCCAACAATCTCCCCCTTTTTGATGATGACAAACACTAGTATTTAAAATGTTCAATTGTTGTTAATCTAATTAACAAGTTGTCTTTAAGGGTA
>Ga0315915_1003521_pt1 | contig 19814 bp, 13 predicted proteins | sample MpolbnodulesMG_FD_207738 | JGI IMG/M metagenome (GOLD analysis project Ga0315915, IMG submission 207738) | Medicago polymorpha root nodule microbial communities from Los Angeles, California, United States - branched nodules | ecosystem: Host-associated > Plants > Roots > Nodule | place: USA... | reverse complement strand
TGGGTAAAGAAAAAAAAAACTGATTAGTTATTAATAAAAATAATCGGGCTTTCGGGCTACCCGGAGCCCGCTCGGGCTAGCCCACCACGGGCTCGGGCTTATACGGGCTCGGGCTAAAAAGCCCTCGTACTAATCGGGCTAAAATTTGGTTGTCCAAGCCCTTCATTTTTCGGGCTTTCTCAGCCCGGCCCGGTAGGCCCGGCCCATTTTGACAGCTCTAGTTCGCGGTCTTGCAGTGGCTCAGTGTTTCTTTCGTAGCTCCTGTTGAGTGTCGTAATCATTATCTTCGGTTCGGGCACTTGGCCGGGTTACCGCATTTATCACATTCATTCCTTAGAATCATTTGGCTAACTTGTGTTTGATAATCTGGAAAGAGAGGAACAAACGAGTTTTTCATCATTAAGCTTCGGAAATCCACACTGTAGCTGAAAGGGTTAAACTTTTATCTTTTCCAGTGGCTTAAGGCCAATTTGCACACTTTTGTTTTCAACTATCATGACCGGTGGCTGCACCCTTTATCTTGCATGGGTGTTACAATATAATCTTCATGTTTTTTCCTATTTCGATTCAAGTGATCCCTCTTGAGGCACCGATAATTTGACATTGTATTTATTTTGGGTGATTCTCATTTGCACGTTTTGTGCGAGATGAATCACTTCAGCTTAATCTAAGTTAGTTCCTTTTGACATGTTAAAAAATAAATAAATAAAGAGAAATGTATAGATGTGCATATTTAAATGAGATTGATTTTATTTGTAAAAAGGAAAATGAGTATGATTTTATAGTAGTGATCACTTTATTGCTTTTCTAATTTTGAATCGATTATAATTTTTATTTAAAGAGGTATATTTAGAGTAAAATTTGTTTTTTTAATAGGTCAAGTTGTAATTGTAGACACAGAGTAAATATTTGGTTAGATAAATATAAGTTATGGTTTATCTATAAGGTCTAACTTAATTAACAATACATTAGACATTACTCAGAGAGTTATGTGTGTGAATTTTGATGGTGTTTATCATTTCGTACACGAGAAAAAGAAATAATATATGTTGTAATTTGAATTAGTAAAAAAAAGTTACGGTTTTCGTTCTAAAAAAAATATTATAATTTTTGTGCCAAAATAGGTATATTTAAAAGAGATAGAAATAGTGAAAAATATATATTTGATTGATATTGTTCATCAATATATATTTTTGGAACCCCTCAAAAAAATATTTTTGGAAATTTATAGGAAATAAATTACTACATTAATGTTAATCGAATGAAATTTGTATTTAAAAAATATAAAAAAATTGATTTGATTTGGAAATTTGCCAAACTTTAATTATGGGTAAGGATGCTCTCCATTTGACTAATGGAGCATCTAAAGAGAGAGATAAGACACATAAAAAGTAAAAATTGAAATGTATATCTGTACAAATCTCAATGACAATGATTACACGGTAATAATCACTTAATTTCTTTTCTACATTTTTTTTGAAGGATAATTTCTTTTCTACATATTCTCTCCAATTGAATTTTAAATTGACAGAATTACTTTATTTTTTTGCACAATATATGAAATACTTATTTAAAGAGGTATATTTAGAGGAAATTTGATTTGATTTTAAAATATGTCAAATTGTAATTGTGGTTTAGATAAATATAGTTATAATTTATCTAATAGGTCTAGCTCAACTGACAATATCGATATTGCTTAATTGAACATCTTCCTCAGACTCAGAGTTTGAACACTTTTGCCACCCCAAAATGAACACCCCATAAAATATTTGTTTATGATATCTAATCTATAAACTTCCAATAACAAATTGAGTGTATTGTCTAAATTACCATGTAATGATTATATTTTTCTTTTGGTACTAACTATATGGTTTTCTAAGGAAAGAGAGTCCTAATAATTTAAAGTTTAGCCGTAAAATAAGTAAAGTCGATAAAAAAAATCATTTCATTCAAAATTAAATTTGGATTCTCCCAAACAATCATTCATTTTGTGAAGCTCGTTAACCACTTAATTCTATAATTATTTTCATTCCAAAGAATATGAGTTGTTTTTTTTTTTTTTGAAAGAATATGAGTTACTTTTGTTAATATGTCTTTATATCAGAAATAGAGTAATAATAAATAATTGTTAATACGTATTTATATGTAGGCCTGTCTTACTTATTTACACCCCTACTTTTTATCTTCTTCACGAAGTCAACTTCCTCTCTTCTTTTTTTTAGTTCTTATTTCATTATATTTTAATTTTATTTTGAGCAAATATATTTTAACTTTTTTTGGTATTCGACTGAAGCTTTTTGCAAGTATGTGATATAAGTAGTTTATATTGAGTGGATCTATATATTGTATATGTATACTTTACTAATCATATTCTAATACGTTCACAATCAACTATTGAATTGGATATCAAAATTAACTTTTTATCACGTTCACAATCAACTATTGAATTGGATATCAAAATTGACTTTTTATCATAACATGATGATCATATCGTAATCCAAATTTTATGATGGTCGTCAAACTCCAAATGTCCAATCTTAAATGTGATATGAATATATTAAAAGCTTAACATATGCAAAATATATGGTTTAAAAATATATTTATAAGTAAAAAACATTTCTTATATCAGAGGATTAATAAAAAAAAAAAGATTACCTTTAGTTTTTTTATTTTTAGGGTTAAGTTAATTCCAATACAACTCTAAATTTTCCAAAAAATTTAAGAATAGTCACGTTTCCTTTTCTAGAATAGGATAGGATGCGAATAGCAAAAAAGAGGTCCCGATAGGATAAATTCAACTTTTCTCCAAAGGCAGCAGATACCTCCAAGATAGATAAGGCATATGTCATATTTATATGAAGAAAATAATCTTTTTTTTTTTTGCCAAATATATATTTATGAAAAAAGTTATCAATATGGCACTACTTAACACAGACCCTTTAGACTCTTTTTTTCGATGATAGGAAAATTAAACTAATTACATTAAGTCGTACGTACTTAATTTTTAATGAAAAAGTTATGTGCCTTTTATATTCATTTTTTGAGAGGGCTAGTTATGTACTTAATTTGATCTATAATAACTGGCTCCATGAAATCCCTAATTTGCCATAGTATTTTCTTTTTTATAATATATTCCTTATTCCCCAGTTGGAGGTTGCATATATGCAATCATATAAAAACAAAAATGAAGATTGTACTATTGATTTTTTGTACTAAGTTCAAATTTTATTGTCTTAACTTTCCAATTTTTAAAAAAAAAATTAGTAATTCAAAGTTTGATAAAAAATTAAGTAATATTTGCTTAATGATTGTTTTAACTAGGATTCGAATTCAAACAATTCTCCGAAAAAACAAAAGTAGGGGAAATGTAATGCACAAGTTTCTTAAATTTTTTTGGAAAGCCGTACGAAGGACATATCTTAAATTGTTCTAATTGCTTGCATAGAATACATACATCACTTTCATACAATTGTATGTTCAAAGTAGAAACCGACTCAAATATCTAATGGAACATTCTCATCTTTTCACCTCAGCCACACTCTCTTATGGATGCATGTCAATCCACAAAAAAAGCAATTAAGCAACCAAACACCTTCCTCAAATCCTTATATAAGAAATTCTCAATTGCCTCAAACATACATCAAACAAACCAAGTAACTCCTTCACACATTATTTCCTATTTAATTTCCATTTGGCATTGTTCTTATATCCTTGATCAACCTTACATTAATGGAGAGGGTGACACAATTGGCATCAGAGAGGTCAGTGGTGATATTCAGCAAGAGTAGTTGTTGCATGTGTCACACAATCAAAACCCTCTTCAGTGACTTTGGAGTGAATCCAGAAGTTCATGAACTTGATGAAATGAGTGGAGGGAGAGACATTGAACAAGCACTTTTAAGGCTTGGATGTAACCCTTCTGTGCCTGCTGTGTTCATTGGTGGTGAGCTTGTTGGTGGAGCTAATGAAGTTATGAGCCTTCACCTTAATAGGTCTTTGATTCCAATGCTTAGAAGAGCAGGAGCTATTTGGGTTTGATTAATTGAACTCTCATAAGTTATCAGCTACTATATATGTATAATAAATCTGTTTTGGTTACTTTACTTGTATAATGATGAGATTATATATAGTATGGCCGGCAGGATATATTAATGCTACTGCAGCTATGTATGTATATTAGAAGATTAATGTAAGCTACGACCAGGTGATCGAGTTCAAGTGTTTGATGACCTCAAGTTAAGGACGAATCGCTTGGAAGAACAAAAGTTTGAATTCAGGTTGGAAGATTTTATTTACCTCCCGATCAAACTTCGGATTATTAAAATCCCTTCTCGTGGAAAGAGAAGGGTTAAGACTAAAAAAATACAAATATATGAGTGTATGCTAATGTGTCATAATAAGGCTAATAAACTTGACTTATCAATGTGTAATAGCCTTTTTTTTATCAAATGTAGCCTTGTGTTTTTGCTAATTATAGTAATTTTGATGAAATTTTAGATCCTTGTGTTTTTGCAAATTATAGTAATTTTGATGAAATTTTAGATATATTTTGGATGTTTATTAAGTTAGAAAGACTAATCTCTCAAAATTTTAGACTATATTTCGGATGTCTAAGGTACACAGACTAATCTTTTAAAATATGAAGATTTATTTAAAGGACCGACATCTAAAATATATTGTTATATATAAAGTTTAAAATTAAAAAGAAATAGGTTTGAAATTTTCCATTTTAATTAGAATGTTAGGCCAAGAGATAAGCAACAAAATCTGAGTATGGGTAAGCAACATTAATGCTGTAATGCATAGTTATTTATGTAAAATAAAAAACAAAAACCAAGTCGTAAGGAAAGGACATACTTTGTGACAAGAATCATTATCCATATGATAAGGCATTAATGCTAAATAATCGTGTATTATTCTTTCACTAAGTTGACAAATGCACAGGATGGAATAATTGCAAAGGTACAAGTGACTGCGGTACGTGTTTAACATGGTTTCCAAATGCTAAGCCAATTTTTTTTAGAAGCACAATACAAAACCTAAGAGGAGAATGGCAATCCCATCTCTAAATCCTATCAACCAAAATAAAATCTTATACATATGATCCATTTACCAAGAAGCATCAATTTGTTAACAAGAAACTGATGGGGTAGATGAGATACAACTTTGATAAGAATATCTACAACTTAAAATTGGGTGTCGATACGAGGTAGAGAGATAACATGATTGTCATAATCCACCCAGATAAAACGACATCCACTTTGATGTATTTTGTACGCTCATGAAAAATAGGATTTGCAACAATTTGAATAACACTTGTATTGTCAACATAAAAAGGCATTGAATCGTTTTGAGAAAATTCAAGTTCATCCAAAAGACCACGAAGCCAAATAATCTCATAACAAGCCGTAGACAAGACATGATACTCAAATTTAGTAGATGATTTGAACACTATTTCTTGCTTCTTACGTTTCCACGGGATCAACGTTGAACTAAGAAACATGCACCAACCAATGACATGTCGAAGACTATCAGGACACCCGATCCAAGAAGCATCACTATAAGCAATCAATTTAGGAGTTTTCCCAACAAGAAATAATATACCTGTTGAGAGGTAACTTTAAAGTAGCAAATTATAAGATGAATTGCTGCTAAGTAAAAATGACGAGGAGAGTGCATGAACTGAATTACTTCTTAGACACAAATGATATGTTAGTAATGGTAAAAAATTAAGACTGCCACGAGTTGTTGATACAACAAAGGATTGGTCAAAAGGTCTCCCTCATCACCATAGTATTATATTTGGCGTATATGTTTCCTAGTTTACGACATTCTATGGATTCATAGAAAATTTGAGAAGAATAGAAATATCATTCATTGCAGTAGAAGGGCAACGAAACATAAATTGATTATAAAAAAAATTCACATTCATATAAAAACGAAAGTGGTGGTTAGAGACATCTTACCACACAAAACCCTTGTGAGAGTGATTGTACTCTCATGCGCATTGAACATGTTATGTTCCAAGCTTATGTTTTTCAAACGGAGGTAAGTGAACAAAACACAGATGTCCAAAAACTTGGTAGAGTAAGATGTATGCCACTCAAGTAAATGACAACTCTTGCGTATTGTCTTCTCATATTGTTGAGGGGTATATGAACAAGATGCCTTTTTGTTGAAGGTACTCATGAAACTCATGAGACATGTATTTTTAACGTTTACTTGAAATTGTGCTTCGACGTATATCATACATTTTTTAAACATAAGAAAACACTTTAAATTTATAATGGTGAAAATACATCCAAGTAAAATGATTGTAATGGAATTGGGACAAAAAAAGTTCAATTGTCCTCGAGTTGTTTTTTTTTATTTTTTATGGTCTAGTGCAAAACAAATTGAGTGTTTATTTTTTTCCACTATCAACACTTATTTTAAATTATATAATCTAAAATGTTGCAAGATAAAAATTATGATTTTAATGTGTTTTTCATATCTTTTGAATTATATAATCTAAAATATTGCATGACATATGAGAAGATGAGATAACTCTTTGACAAATTATAGGTAAATGGGATTCTTGTGATGATATTGAAGGGGAAAAAGAACAAAAAGAGATAGGTTTCTCCATCAATCAATAAACGACGAGTTTTGCAATGTTGTGTTGGATTGGAGACTTGATTGAGAAACAAGAGGCACGACACAATCACACAGGAAAAAGGGCTAGCTTGTTCTGCAACACCTTTCCCATTACTTCTCTAGTCATCACTCTCTCTCACCCCCATGTGGGGTCGGTGTTACACACATATTTTGATGTTTTCCATCCCTTTGACCAATAACTCAAGTACCGACGAGACACCTGGCTGGTCCCACCTATACATGTATGCATGCAGAGCCCCCCACTGTCACACACCCATCAATGCACATGGAAACCACACCTTAGTTAGATGAGTTTACAAATGTGGTGGTTTATAAGAACTTCATTTTTAAATATGGTTAACTATATTTGTGAATAATCATGTCTTATTACAAGGTGTGGTGTTGGCCTGTTGGGTCCGTTGTTGAAGTTATGGGTATGAGATGAGACTAGCCTTGCTTTATTCACTTTTGGATAATTTATACTTCACAGTGGTGTTTCCTGATCGCAAAAAAGTGTGTTAAAATTTAGTAGAATTTATATGAGATGAATCAAATGTGTAATAATTTACTCCAACAATCCACCTACGCTTGCTTTTGTCTTCGAGTTTGAAGGTGAAAAATATGAGGAAAAATGAAGTAATCTTTTAAAAAATTTAAAATAGTACTTCCTTCGTTCCGTTTTAAATGACCCAATTTAAAAATATGTATTGTTCATATAATATGTTTTGACTTTATTTTTCTACTAATATATAAAGATAATATATAGCATAAATGATGTTGGTTTCGTCTCGACAGATATTTTTTAAATATCAAATTTTCATAATTTTTTCTAATAGATTATTAATGATATTTAAGTTCAAATTTTTGCATTGGCATACGTGACAGAATCAACTAGGTCATAAGATATGGGACGGAGGGGGTAGTTTTTTTAGAGAATAATAAATTAATGCATATGATTGCTATATTTTTAATTTTAAAAATAATATAACAACATATATTAAATTTGAAGAATTCATATAAACTTTTTAAACCTCCTAAAACTCTTCTCCAATACAATTTTTTAGTTCTCAAATAAAGAGGGTTTAATATTTTTCACAAATCACCGCATTTTGTATGTTAACATGAAAAATAGCTATTTTTGTAACGAAAACTCATAATAGATTTTTAATGTATCAAAATTTTAAAACAATCTATGGTTGTGCATTAATTTAATTAAAATAGTGTCTGACATTAAAATGTTTTGTTAATAATATTGTCATATCAGTTATTCAATATACCTAGCTACTGTCGTATCAATCTCTAAAAATACTTATTCTCATATCAGTCTATAAAATTAAAAATAAAAGACTTACCATCAAGATTAGAGACTATTGTGATTAACAAAATGCACAATTAAATTCTGACTATTGTGAGTATTTATTGCAGAATCGAAAACAATATTTACTCAATCAATATGTCAATTTAAAAAAAACTATTTACTCAATCAAGATAGGGTAACTAGGTCCCTAAAAAAAGGGTAACCAGGAACTAACAACGGTAACAAAAACAGGTTCTAGTTGTACTACAACAAATCTCAATCTCAATCTTTTAACCGCTTTCTGATGGGATTTTCAACACACAAACCTCTCTCTATTCGGTGCCGTTTCTATTTCCGTGTTTTTTGTTTCCCAACAACTTTCTTACTAACCAAACATCATCAACTTTCTCGGTGAGATTCCTTGTCACTAACTAACAATGTTGTTCTTTTCTACTACACCCCATTTTTAGTGTTGACTTTGTTTTTGCCAAATTTAGTAGTTTTCATTTTCTTGGCTAATCAAAAGTTACAATCTTTGATGATAATGTAGCTATAACTAGCTACCCTTTTGTGTGTTTTGTTTCTTCTTCACTAAGTGTGATTTTTCAGTTGATGTGTTTTATGTAGTTGAAACTACCTCTGATTTGAGCTTCTTAAGAAGAAGTATAAAGATGTTTGGATTCTCTCGTAAACACAAGAAACTTGGCAGGTTAAGATTTAGTACAATTCTTTTTCTTTTTTGTTCTCTACAAATTTCAATTGTTTCTTTTAAGTTTTTATTCTATTGATTGATGCTTGTTGTTACTGTGTTATTGTTTTTGTAGAGTGAAGAAAGTTCAGCTTTCTGACACTACTCAAGGAACTAGAAGTCCTATTAGGCACCCTAAACGAAATGCAAACTCTAATGTAAGCCTTTTCAGCTTCATTCTTTGTGTTGGGTTAAATTTTGGAACAGTGACTGTGGTTATGGCTAAGTTTTTGGCTTCTTTTAGGATGATGGGGTTGAAGGGTCAAGTGGTCATTCTGAGGAAATTGATTGCCAATTCTCTTCTACCGGACCTGAGATAAGTAACTGTGCATCAGGTAGTTCAGAGAATTGGATGGTGTTGTCAATTGCAGGGGATAAGCCTACTCCTAGATCCTATGTATGTAATTATGGGAATGTTTTGTTTCATTCTATATTTGTTGTCTGTTTGAATTGACTTATTTGAGTTTATCTACTGGCATAAACACTTTTGTGACAGTTCAGAAGAGCTTATGGAAACAACTTATTACATATCTATAAGCTCTCCAAGATAGCTTATGAAAATTTCTTATAGCTTATATGAAAAAAGTTTGAATGTTTTGTCTTTTGTAATAGAAATCACTCGAAAGCACTTATATGATAAGCTCTTATACTATAAACACTTAATTAAGTTGTTTATCCAAATAGGGTCTTCGTTATATGTCATAATTTGTAGAAATGTTGTGAGCTGTTATTGTTAAGTGCTGACGACTGGTCTGTTATTCATTGGAATAGCATGCAGCCTGTGTCATTGAGAATAAGATGATAGTGGTTGGTGGTGAATCTGGAAATGGATTGTTAGACGATGTGCAGGTGAGTGAGGGAACATTTCTAGTTTTGGAATTGGAAATTTTTTGATTGAGATTATTGTTTCTATACGAGCATTAATATTGACTAATTATTTGGTTGTTGGTTAATCACATCAACATACTATTCATTTTATTGGCAGGTTCTAAATTTTGACACATTTTCATGGACCACGGTGTCATCTAAGCTATACCTGTCACCAAGTAGTCTGCCGTTACAGATTCCAGCTTGCAAGGGTCATAGTTTGGTATATAAATATATGCTTTTGTCAATAATTGTCAGCATTCAGACATGTTTAATTATTTTTTTCCAAGTGACCTTAATAATGGCATGATGCTCTCATCATAGACATGGAATAACATGTCTGTTTAGATGAAAAGTTCATGAAATGCACCCTTAGTAAATTTAGGCTGCTACAAATGAGATGCTTACTAATGCAACCAATCGAATTTCATTCAGAACTGACAATAGGTTTCCAATAAGTATATTTTAAGAGCAGCATTGTCATGTTGATGCCTCACATGGTGTTATATGATTCTTTGTCTCGGAAAAAATATTTTTTTTTTATATGGAGAGAAAGGAAGTTCTACAGGAATTTAGGCAACTAGAAAAATCTATTTTTTTGAGTGTCCTGTTGTTCTCATATATGGTTTCTATCTATAGTTGTCTCATTCAACTGTGATTTATGTAAATTTAATATATTTTTTTCTTTTGGTCCTTGCATGCACTTCATATAATTGATGACTGGCATAACGATGAGTTTTGGTGAAAGCTACCCTAGTTAACCAGAAAAAAGAGGTGAAATAATCAATATTTTTTTTTATGATATTAACATTTTATGACCTTAAAATTCGACGATAAAAGGAAAAGAAAAAGACATTTTTCTATACTTAAAAATCAGAATATTCGCCAGATGCAGTTAAAATTTGCAAATACAAACGTATCTAGGAGGAAAATGGAGAATTTAGGGCTGTTGTTATGACTCTTATAGTTGAGCTTCCCTTCTATGATGTTACATTTCCCTGATTTAAGTGCATATATTTTAATGGTTTGCTGTTTTAAATTCATACTATTATTCAATGTAATCCTATCTCAATTCTCTCATGCTTGATAATAATTTGACACCAGGTTTCTTGGGGGAAAAAGGCACTCCTCATTGGAGGGAAAACAGACCCAGGAATCGACAAAATATCTGGTTCAACCCCATGTCATTTGCAAATGTAATAGCTTTGTCCTGATTCATGTTGTGGAGTTCTTCTAATTGTCATTTTTGGCTTTTTTAGTATGGGCGTTTGACACAGAGACCGAGTGCTGGTCACTCATGGAAGCAAAGGGAGACATACCGGTAGGAATATTGAAAATGCAAATTCCTGTTTTGTAGAAAGTTGATCTTGGGGATTGTTTATGTACATTTTTCACAATCTAAATATTAGGACATGTGCTATACTGGATTGCATTTTACACATCACTCCCTATCAGAATAGTCATTATATTATGGATCTTGGTAATTATTGAAAACGTGCATTGTTATGTCTATGCTCGGTGTCTCATGTATGTAAATATAATAATTGAGGAATTGTGTCCTTACATTTATTACTTTCATCATATAAATATTGATTTTGTGGTGTATGTGAAACACAAGTGTCAGCCTATGTTACCTTTTTCATCTTTCTTAACCATAATAATTCTCTTTCAATTTAAATATGTTAAGCAATTGATTGTTAGTCATTAAGTTCTACCTAATGGATGTATCATCTAACAACTTTTGTTCTTGATTCGTTGATATTTACATGTATGAAGAAGAAGGTGTGGTTCTCACACCTGATTTGATTAGCTAAGTAGTTAGGCAGACATGAAACTAAACAATTGCAAACAAAGAAAATAGAAAAATAAAATTATTACATGGACTACCAACATGTCATAATTTAATTTCTTTCAGTTAAATCTCTATATAGGCAGTACTGACCAAATATTTTGTTCTTGGCAGACTGCTCGCAGTGGCCATACAACTGTTAGGGCAAACTCTACTTTAATATTGTTTGGGGGAGAAGATTGCAAAAGGAGGAAACTGAATGATCTACATATGTTTGATCTCAAGTCCTTGACATGGCTTCCACTTCACTGCACGTAAGTGTTCAACCACGTGGATTTTGACGGGACTATCTACTCACAACATGATATAAATGTTTCCATGCATCTGAAATTTAATTTGCACTTATTTTCCCCTCGTACTACCTCCTGAAAGATTATATTACTTCAGGGGAACAGCACCTTCTCCAAGATTCAACCACGCGGCATCTCTTTATGATGGTAAAATTCTTTTTATATTTGGAGGAGCAGCAAAATCTAAGACCTTGAATGATTTGTATTCACTCGACTTTGAAACGGTGTGTGAGCTCTCCGTATAGTTATATCATGATGAAACTTATTGATTTCCAATATGCAAATTAAATATTCATTTGTTATATAATTTGATGAAAAAATTATTTCAGATGGCATGGTCAAGAATAAAGGTGCGTGGTTTCCATCCATCACCAAGGGCTGGTTGCTGTGGTGTTTTATGTGGCACTAAGTGGTATATTACAGGTGGTGGAAGCAGGAAAAAACGTATGTTTTAATATAAGAAAAATTTGCCCGTGTCTCTTTTTTACTTTTGTTTCAACGCTAACTACAAGTGAAATAATGAAAACTATTGTATATCAATAAGCATACAAGTTTGCAAGGTTTCTCTCATCTGAGGAAGTTAATAAAAGTAGATTTTAAGTTCAAATATCATTGGAAATTTGGAATGGTGCCTTTAATGCATAGAGCTATTATCTCTTCAATTTATTCTATTTCCTTACAAATTTTAACTTTCCGGTATACTTTTCAGGACATGGAGAGACTTTGATATATGATATTCTAAAAAATGAATGGTCTGTAGAAATTGCACCGCCTCCTTCTTCTATCACTACCAACAAGGTGAACATTTTACTTTTCCTATCATGTTTACGTATCATCAATCTATTGCTAGTATCATGCTGTTAATTACACTGTTTACACATCGACTGTAATGCATTAGCACTTAACAATGACTTTCCTCAATGAATTCCATTTAGCCTTTTGCACTTATAACTCAGATTTTTTTCAAGGTAGTGGGAATTAGTACTAAAATCCCACAATTTGGCCTGTTGGTTAAATGGAAGTTCATTAGACTTGTTTTGACTTTAATCTTACCGATGAAAACCTTCGCTAGGATTTAATTTTCCTCAGTTTTTAAATATGAAATTTTGTTCAACATATAAACTGAAAATTGTATGTATTCGTAATAGATGTTATTTATATGCTTGATAGCATGCTTATGATTTCCGTTGTATTAGCAGGGATTTAGCCTGGTCCTTGTGAAGCACAAGGAAAAGGAATTTCTTGTTGCATTTGGGGGATCCAAAAAAGAGGCATCAAATCAGGTTTAACAAATGTATAAAGTTTATGAGTTTATTTTTCATCGAACTTCTGAGTTCTAACGTTTTATTTTTCTTGGCGTGACAGGTGGAAGTGTTGAAAACAGAAAAAAATGAATCCGCTTCCAGAAGACAACCGACTAGTACTAAAGGTCCAGGATCTATACTTGAAAAACATTCATCTTCCACTCAACTTAGAAATGACTCTTCCCAACGTTTTATCGACCCTGTTGCTATACAAAATCTAGCATCTGCAATTAAACGTGGTTCTGAAAGGAAATCTTTGTCGGAATCTCTGTTCGTACAAGATTCTGGCTCTCTCCCTACTAACAACTTCCATCACAGTCAATTTGATCATGATGAAGAATTCAATGTAGATGATAAGATTGACAGGCATTTGGAAGATGAAAGTTCTTTCTCTCAGGTAAAACAGAAGTTCGTTTTAATCATAACCATGTGCTTTGATACAAAATACAACACCACATGGACAATTTGGATACTCTTCTTCTAATGTGGTTTTAATGTATGATGGTCGAATACTTATCCTTCAACAATTACAAAATATTCAACCATTTCATATATATCAAGGTTTGATTGTGCTTTTGGTTCCTCGAGATTTTTCTGCCAATTAGTTTCCTTCATTTCCTAAGTTAAGCACATGAAATCCTACAATCAATTTTTTTCTATTACTTATTTTTATCCTAGGATTTGGGTTTTAATGATGAACTTTTGATATAAAATAATTTTAGAAGTTGGAAAGTTGATGAATATTGCAGGAGTTTGTGAAGACTTTTTAGGAGCAGAATTTAATGTTTTGGTGAGCTTTCGGTGGAAGCATGTTTAAAACTAGTTAACCAATTCAATTTGCGAATATTTCAGGTAGAAAATGGGAATTCGAAAATTTCAAGTAGAGGAATAGTGGTAACTCGTAACAATTAAAGAAATCGAGGGATCAAATTTTCCCAAGAAGTTATTGCAGAATCAAAATCACATATTAGCTGTAGTATAGACAATTAGACATTAAAAGTGCAACTAAGCCTATATGTCATATGTTATTTTCAACATTCTATGATGAAAAATTGGGACCAATTACTTTGATGATAAGTGACCCTGATGAGGGGCTTAGCCCTCCTTTGTCGACAAAAAAAGTGACCCTTGTGCTAATAACGAATTTCAAATTTTTATATATTGTTGGAAAATCAGGCGATATCATGATCTCATGAGTGTATTTTATTTCATTTTGTTATAATTCAGATCTTCCTTTATTACATGTACTGATTCCCTTATTTTCTTCCAATCATTCCATTATTCAAGAAACATAATTATTATAATCTCTATTTAAACAATCTTTGACCGCTTGATAAAACATAATAACATTTTTATGCTGCCTTCCTACATATACTTCAGGCAGCAGATCAGAGAACAAATCAAAATGACCCTGGGCATCAGATGCACACAAGGGGAGCCAAAATCAATATGGAGGAACAGGTTTTGGCATCTGGGGATTCTTTTCGAAAAAATCTAGGTTTTGGAAACCCCGTGGTGGAAAGTGATCACGGGTCATTGCCTGAAAACATTAATTCAGGATCACTGTCTACTGCTTCAAATATATATAATTATTATGAAACCAAAGTTTCCTCCCTGATAACAAAATTTGGCATTTTGGAAGCACAATTGGCAGCTTCATTAGCAAGCAAAGAAGCTGCTGAGAAAAATCTAGCATCTGCTTTTAAAAGCAAGCAAGAGATGGATAAAACAATGGCTGACACACTACAGGAAATTGAATTACTGAGAGAGAAGCTGGTCGGTGCAGAGTTAGCTCAAGAAGAGGCCAACAACCTATCTAACATTGTCCACTCCGACAATGTAAGACTTGAACATGATGTGGCTTTTCTCAAGGCTGTTTTAGATGATACACAAAAGGTATATATGACATTTCATTTTATGGTATAATTTGTATGCCTGTAAAATGTTAATATTGAATGTGTTAACTTAGCAGGAATTACACTCTACAAGAGGAGTTCTTGCAGGAGAAAGAGCCAGGGCATTCCAATTACAGGTACATCCTTGGATTGATCACAACTCTATTTCTATATTTTTGTGTAATTGGTTTCAGAAAATATTTGCTGTTTTTAGTTTATATTTTCAATTTAATTACAAAAATGGCAATTTATTTTTTACCTTGATGTTTTTAAAGTTTTGTACATAAAATAGTGAAAATAACTTTTATGTTCAAAATCTTGAAAACTGAAAATAAAACAAAAATACAGGTTTTTGGTAATTTTTGTAATTAAATATGTAAAAGGAGAAAGTGAAAACCAAACTTGCCAGTGTTTTTTCTTCAGGTTTTTGGTAAACCATGTAATTTTATGTTTTATATGATCAATTATGTTGTTAAGGGTGAGGAATCTGAGGCACTGTTTATGGTGGGAGTTTATGTGACAGTTATTCAATTCTTAAAATGTTGCCACTCATTGTAGGGGGCTGCTTCTAAAAAATCACGCATGTTTTCGAATGTGTACTTCTGAACAGCATAATTTGTTTTGAAGTATACTGTCAGACACCACAAAATTTGCATTTTTTGTAAAGAATGTTATAATGTTTGATATTTTGTCACCATACTTGGGTTTCTTAAACATATTGCAATCTTTTTTAACTGCATAGGTTGAAGTTTTTCATCTCAAACAGAGACTGCAATCGATGGAAAATCGAGCACCTACTCCCAGGAAACCTTTTCATGTGCAGTGAGGTGTTCTTCTCGATGGTCAAATATAACAATCAATTTCAGCAAACCAAAAATGATGACACAAAGCTCATATTAGTATGGGGACATATGGGAAGTGCATTTTGAGGGTGGCGATGAAGACTTTTGGACAACCTCCAAAGATGCAGTGTTAATGCATTACTGGAACTGCCAAAGCTCATATAGTCCAGTCATTAACTGTAACTGTAATTGTAATTGTAATTGAAATATGGTATATTTAACAATACTTTTAACATATTTTGCAATAGCACTCAATTTTGAGAATTAAGTCAGCATATCATTTTCTAGAATATTTTTAATGATATTTTAATTAGTACAAGAAGAAAATACTATAACTTGTAAAATAAAGTAATTTAGTAATTGACTGTGAACAGGTTTTAAGTTTTATTAATCCCATCTTAATGTGACTATGCTGTCATATATTACCATCTGATGTGTTTTTGCACGTGTGATAAAATGGTCAAATAACTATGAAATTCCACAAATATTAGTAATAATAAGGTATTTCATAAATGCTAATTGTAACTAGTAGTTTTGCAGGAAGACAACATTAATAGCATTGCATGTTGAATACGTTTTCGTTTTCTTATCTTTTCTTGAAAATTATATTTATTATCCTTTTACAAGACTAGAGAATAAAGAAGAAAGAGATGCAAATATATGGTTAGAATCTTAATCAAAACAAGAATATTAATTTGACTCGTGATGAAAACAATTAAATAAAATAAGCAATTGTTTTACAAGAGTAGAGAAACAAAAATTGTAATTTTACACTGCATCTAAACTTGTGACCAAAATGTTAACATATATCTTACAAATATATAACCAGGAGCACAGAAGTAATCTTACAATAGAGATAACACAGCCTCCAGCTTGAGCTTAATAATAATATATATTTGAACTCGCCAACTTGAACTTCAACATTCTGATCACAGTCCAACCCAAACCACTCCCTCAATAAATGAGAATTGCAGCATCTAATCCATGCATTCCATGTTAATATGGTCGCCAGATTTGGCAATAATGAAATTCCTTGTTTTTCGATGTGAACTGACGGTGAAAACCTTCCTCATTGGCCACCAAGGTAATTCTCATTTCACCCTACTGCTAAGGCCATCTCAAAACAATATATACTATTTCCAAGGGTACTTTTCTCTTTGTTTGGATACTGATACTCATAGAAGTTCAGTCTCGTCTTGATCTCCATCACCGTCTTCAACATCATTGTCTTCATCTTCTTCAGGTGCATCAGGATCTACTCCCTGAACAGATGCAAAATCATAAAATTGTACTTCACTCAAACTTATACTCTAATATTGTAAATCAAAATTTAATGTTAGCCTAAACCGTGCATCTATTCTTTCAGATAAAACCGTGCAAATGATGTGTGAGAGAAATATTATTAAGCCTCGGAATTATGAAAAACAAAATGAATAAATAAAAAGAACAAACCTTCATTTGCTTCTCTAAACGCTCTAAACCCCGTTTTGCTGCTTCATTCTGAGGGTTTAACCTGTCATTATAATAAATGTCAAAAACATGAAAACATCACAAACACAAAGGCATATCACATGGATATCCCTAACTACAAAGCTTGGATTGATTCTCAAATGCGAGGAACTTTACTACATAAAAGGATTGAGAGAAAGGGGCTATTTCAATATGATCCACCGTTGCTATGATATTTATATCTCCAGGATATAAAATCGCCAAATCCATACAAGTGATGCGAAATTAAATTATTTTATAACTCCACCTTTGTAAAAAGGGGGGAAAAGTGCACTATGCCCTGACAGATGTTTACAGAATGAGATCTTCTACCTTAATGCAGCCTGATAATGTGACAAAGCCTCCGACAGCATATTTGTGGCAGCAAAAACTTGTGCTAATTTCACATGAAGAGAGTCATCAGCCCAGTCTTTAAGATATCGCTCAAGCAGAGACACGGCATCTCCATTTCGACCCTCAATAACATGGAGCTCAGCCAAAGCCAGTGCAGCTCCGAGGTAACCAGGTTCCAACCTTAATGCAGACTCGTAGAACTTTTTCGCCTATATGATGAATGCATTAAGTTCCACACATAAGAAAACTAAGATAATAGCCTATAGATACTTTGTCTTAAAAATTTAATAAGTTACCTTTTCTCTCCCACCAGAATTACTGGCATGTACATCACCTACTAATTTTAAAGCCTTTGCAGATTGAGGCATTGCTTTCATTGCCTCTCTAGAAGCATATAAAGCCTCTTTGATCTTAAAAAGCGCCAAATATGTATGAACTAAACCTGAAAAAAAAATGAGATTCATGTCAAAATATGTATATTTTTGCATTTCCATAATTGGCACTTCATGTTTACAGTAGAATGGTAGCAAAAACATTTAAACATGAATGGCGTTGCTGGAAAAGATGCAAGTCAATGCGGAAAAATGTATTATCCAGAAAAAAATAAACCTTGGTATGTGCGTATGTCAGGTCTCAATTCTTGGGCTCCTCTAAAGGCAGACACGGCTGCTTCCGGCCGTTTCATTGTCAATAATAAATTTCCCTAAATAAACTCAACTTGTCAGATCGAATTCACAATACTTGCATTGTCATCTACAAACATAAATATAGTAAATAGACCCCTATTTGATCTAAACTAAAACAATTTTATTACCTTCACTATGTACCCCGGTATATGCCTCTCATCAATTCGAATACTCTAATCACCAAAAAATCAGTCAATTGTAAGGAATTCTTTAATAGATGATATAATTCAATCCATCCGTCATTAAATAATACTACTAACCTGCTCAGCATACGATAATGCTCTTTTCTCATCTTTCCTTTCCCATAAAACAGATAGAGCCACAAAAACCTCTGGCCTTGCAGGATCAATATTCAATAAATCATGCACTAACTTGTTCAGCTTAGAATAATCCGACTTTAGCTTGAGAAGCATTGCATACTCATCCATATATGTTATGACGTATGGATCAATTGATCGAGCCTGTAATTGCCAAATTACATTACAAATAAGCTGGATGGGAGGCAACAATAAATCTATCAACATAATAAACTATAACTCTATTACCTTTTCGAAATTCGTAATGGCCTCTTCATTCTTTCCAATAATAGCTTCAACCTTCATTTACAATATACATCAGAGTTTACATGTTAAATGAACAATTCGAGGAAATTGTGTACAAAAAATCTACATTGTTTTACTTATTTTATTTTTTATATGAAATTTATATATTTTTTCTTTCATGCAATTTTGTCAAGTTGGTGTGCTAATTTTAAAAAATTATAATACGACTGTACCTTAACTTTTGGAAAATTGATGTATCCTCCGTCCCTTTTTTACAAGCATCCTTTTGTAAGTACAATAGAGTGCTTATAAAAAGGGAGTAGTTAAAACTTAGTATATACTCTACTTGATTAAAAAGGTATATTCACACAAGTTCTAAATCATTGCAGCAAGTCTAACCTTTGCAATCTCGAGTATTAAGTGTATATTATTAGGGAAACGCTGCAAAAGATCAGCAAATAGTTCCAAGCCACCTGCCAGAATAGGAAACAGAGTCAAACTGCATGCCTAGAAGTGTCAGACACATATCATAGAAATAGTACAAACTAGTAAACTACAAAGTATAAACAAATTAACAAAATCTAGTTTTTCATTAGAAGATTTGATCTAAACAAGAGAACAAGGTTATGCTGAAAAAATGAGTCACGTAAACAATGTAGAGTACGACTCATAATTTCATAAATTTTAGGTGTGAGAGAAATTGGTCTTAAGGGCTATGCATGTCCACCGAAAAGATGTTTTAGCAATGACATCCTACAGCTCCATCACACATTGAATCATACAACCCCATATACAATGTAATATCTCACCTTTGTAATCATTTGATGAGATGCAACACTGAGCTTCAACATAGCGCTAGCAAGTAAAGGAAAAAATTAATCAGAATTTGCCAAGTTTCAAGGGTTTTCCTGGCTATATAAAACACAATCCGTGAAACAAATAATGCCAAATTCAAAAGATACTTCAATCCATGTATATGAAGAAACAAAATTTCAAATTTTCCATGCCTGTTTTTA
>Ga0315915_1003519_pt1 | contig 19815 bp, 10 predicted proteins | sample MpolbnodulesMG_FD_207738 | JGI IMG/M metagenome (GOLD analysis project Ga0315915, IMG submission 207738) | Medicago polymorpha root nodule microbial communities from Los Angeles, California, United States - branched nodules | ecosystem: Host-associated > Plants > Roots > Nodule | place: USA... | reverse complement strand
TAGTTCTACAAACGGGAAGCCCTATCAGCGTATACCTTACCAAGGGTTAGAGGAGAATTGTTCAATTAGGGCCAGTTCACTCCCCAAAGATACTTGTTTCCCTAATTAATAAATAGTTACGTCCTAGGTTCATCAAATTTTACTCAATATTATTAATGTCACCTCCTAAGTACTTACTACCAGGGTCAACTCGCTTTCGGTATCTTTCATCTAGTTATTAACCACTTACTTCATAGATAGGTAGATATAAATATCTAGATATAAGCATAAATATTAGGCTTTGTCACAACCAAAGTACCTAAACCAGGGTTGCACTCCACCGAAACAAACTAATCCTAATAAAACTTAATAGCGAACAGAAAATAAACTAAAATAAACGACATTAAATTAAATAATTATCCAACAAATTAAATAGAGATTCATCTTAGAACCCTATCCTATAAATATCTAGTTACACATGATAACTAAGACACAATACAAAAAAATTAAAACATACCCTAGAAAAGATAAGGAGAAGATAGAACTCCTCCTAAAGCTCCTAGAATCGCCTTCCTCTTGAACTGCGCCAATTCTGAATGAGAAATAATGAATGAGGAAAGGGGTATTTATAGGGAAAGTTTCCACCAAACTTGGGCTAAAAACATGGGCTTTCAGGGGCGAGAAAGTCACAAAACGTGACTTTTTTCACAAGTAACCAGGTGTTGGGCGCCTAAAGCCATGCGCTAGGTGCATGTGCCTACCAGGTCTAGGCGCCTAGCTCCCCCGGCATGCGCCTAGTGCTTTAGTGCAGTAACTCGCGGCACCTATTGGTCCCTCTGTAAAGTCTTATGAGACCTCTTGAATCTTTATTCTTCATCTTCCCAAGGACCACATAAATCTTTGAATGTCTTGCTTTGCTTGATTTGCTTGATTTCTTCGTGAATTACATCAAGAACACCCTAAAATTGCTATGTTTCGGGAAGAATAGAATTAGAGACTTAAATATAAAAAATAATACAAATGTCCTAAAATTATAGGCAATTGATCTAATACTCTTCTGTTTTGCTGGTGAAACCTACTAAAAAAGACTGAAAAAATGCTAAGAATAACGTAAGGTGACCTGTCACCAGTCATGTCGTCCACCGCCGATGAGTAAGCTTCCCCGACATTGGAGTTCATCCTCCACCTTACCATTTAATCGCACTAGGAGCACCGCAACCACGTCATCCTCAATTGTGTTCCTTGATAGATCGAGGAAAGGTTTTTCTCTTGTCCATCGCCAAAAAGGTTTTTCACCTGCGTAAATTCTTCTAATTTTAAGTTCCAACGGCCAGTTTCTAGTGGACCAGTGCTAGAAATCTCAACATAGACACCGTCAACACTTCAATGACACTGCATTATGCAGTTATGAACCTTCAAGATTGTTATTATCCAGTTCTAACTCTGGTAAATTACGACAAAGTTCCTGCGCATCCTTCCATCACAAACCTTCAAGGTGATATACACATATAGATGACAGACCAGCTTCCAACATGGCCTATTAATGATCAGATTAGGCAAGTGTACCAAATCGTTTACCAAGTAATAAAGTGATAAGTAAAGTATCGTATCCACATGGATTGTCGTTTCGTCTAAACAAATCGTGTTACTTATTTTAGTTTGACGATATAAAATAAAACAGTTAAGGGTTAGAGATTGCAATTTTTATCTGTTTGCAACATAGCAAGTTACCTGTTTTGGTTGCAGAAAAGTAAGCAGCGGTTAGGAGTCTTCAAATCCCCCCTATTCATTTGTTGGATATTAAATAACATTCATATCACATTTATTTATCTTATGTAGACTATACAAGTAATGAGGCCATTGAGACGTTCTAACATAATCGGTTGTCAAGCTGCACCTACTGATCACACGGTGATCCTTACGTGCGAAGTCTATAATATCTCGGTTGATTTAGGTTTATCCCTTCAGATAACACAAAGCAGTTTATAGTAGTTCCTTCCACAATCCGGAAGTAGTCCACTCCCCCTTGCACTTCCAAGGAGAGTTCACTAAAATCAATATATGATTACAATTGCTCAAGCACTAAAGTAAGAGACTTCAAACTACTTAAATACAACTGCAAGAGGTTTCCTATGCTCAAGCATAGCTGCAAGAGACTTCTAATGCTCAAGCACAACTGCTAGAGACTTCTATTCAAACAGAATTACAAAGAAAATGTTTGAGGTTGAACACTTGATATACAACCAGTGGTGTTCACAATATAAATCAGATACGACTCTTAAGATTCTAATGAAAACAGTATTCCCATTTATTGTGATAAGACTGCTGCTATTTGTTTGTCAAAGAATCCTATCTTACATTCTAGAGCCAAGCATATTGAAATCAAACACCACTTTATAACGGACTATGTTCAAAAAGGAATTTTGGATATATAGTTCATTGATATTGAACATCAATGGGCTGATATATTCACTAAGAAAAACTGTTGAGAGATTTGATTTTATAAAGAAAAATTTGAACATGCACTTTGTGTCTGATTAATGCTTGCATCTGAATGGGAATTCAAGTTCTGAAGTTGTTCAAAAGCTATAGTCCATCAGACTCTCTTCACCGAGACTTTTGAGGAAAATGTGCTTTTGATAACGTCAGCATCTGAAGTCCAGAGTTTGGACTCTTTGCTTCTGATAGTTACATAAGTGGAAAAGGTGGAAGTTACTTTTTGTAACATATGTCCCACTAATGTATTGAGTTACTCTGAGAACCACTAACGTGGTTTATTTGTATTGGTTTATAACTAAGAGGGCTATGATGAATTTTTGCTTTGATTGTACTATCTCGCGCCACCTTTGTCATTAATGTGTATGTTTTCTTGTCCCCTGTCTGAATTGCAACTGTTTTGCTAAAAACACTTAGACAAACTCACACACTAATCACATCACTTCCTACACTTTCATATTTTAAGCTTTCTCTCTAAAAACTCTTCATTTTCAAAACTCAACCTTTGAACCTTAAAAATTTCATCAATCATCAACGGCCCAATTAAGTTCTAGTCAAGTTGTTCCCATGCAAATTGAAACTGGTGAATCTTATAAAATCAAGACAAGAATAATGAACGTCAGAGAAGATGATTTGGTTGTTCAACTTGAAAGCCTAGTGGATTTCGCGTCATTATAACATCATGGTGTTGATGTTTCAAGCTACTTACTGACACAAGACTTAGACATTTACTTTCGTGTTCGGAATGGTCCTACGTATGAAGAACTTGCGAAGAATTTCTAGGTAAAGGCTGAAGTGTATGATAAAGAAGCTGCTAAGCTTGAGGAAATAAAGAAGATCAATGGTGATCCTAGTTTGAAGGGAAAATCAAGAGCTGAAATGGGTTTGGAAGAATTTACAAGGACAGAGATTCGTTCTGCAGTAATGGGGATTCATATCAGCATTACAGAAGAGATTATAGCTAGAGCATCAAGGTGCTCTAATGAAGGCAAGTTTCAGTGGAATCTAAACAACAAGACAAGTTCCTGGATTCAAACAACATACGATGCCTTTCACAAAGAAAGACCCTCTAACAAGTACAAGGATGTGCAGAAGGAGCACAAAGTCCTTCATAAGCTGGCTCAAGAATGCTTTCTTCCAAAGGGAGGTGGTACATACACTCTTTCATTGGAACACAAAGTCTTCTTATACTTTCTTGTAACGTTTGAGAAAGTAAATTTGCCAAGATATATGTTCCACCATATGATCTGGGCACTCAAGGAAAGCGAAGAAGATGATAAAAAGCACATTCCTTATGGTAGACTACTGTCAGAAATTTTCTACCAAGGAGGTTTACTCAATGTGCTGAGACAAACTGGCGTAGAGTCTGATGAACATCTTCGAACAGTGACTGGGATGTTCATCAATGGAATAACCTTGAGATATATAGGCATTGTGAAGAAGTTTGTCAAGCGAGAGTCTGACTTGAAGGAATCACAGATTGTGTCTGATCTGATGATTGACTTTCCTCCTATCTCCAAGCAAGACATCCCATAGGTTCTGGCCTCATATGTAACTATTCACTATGAAAGAACTAGTGAGATCATCAACTACAATTCTATTCATGAAACTCGGGCTGGTGCTCCTCTAAAAATTGCTAGTAAAAAGAGGAAATCATAGAAGGCTGCTTCAGAGGCTGATGAAGAATCTGAACCAAAGCCTAAGAAGCAAAAGAAAGCCTAGAAAGCTCTTCAGCTAAATGTTGTTGCACCAACTCTTCCAGATATTCAAGAAGAGATTGCATATTTAGTGTCTGTAGAGGTTCTTGACAAGATAACAAGAAGAGGAACTTCAGTAGCTACTTCTACTACTCTTCAAACAAAACCTAAGATTCAGAAGAGAAGAACTATCTAGAAGTTGAAGTTGTCAATTTATACAGAAGAAGAAAATGCTAAAGTTGAAGTTGATTCTTCTCTTGTATCAAGAATGGAGAAAAGAAAGAAAACTGCTACTGAACCTGCATCAGAACCTATGACAGCTGATCAAGAAGCTTTTCTAGTGGAGCAAGCCATAGGAGTTGCAAGAGAATTGAAGATACATACTGCAAGTCTAATACAGAAGAATATTATTGAAGAAGCTCATAAAGTATTGGAATATGCAGAAGCTATCCAAGACTTGGTTGCTGAGAAAGCTGATGTTTTACTAAAGGCTACTATGTAAGTCAAAAGGGAGAAAGTTGATTCAGAAGATGTTGTTTCAGAAGCTGGAGAAGGTAATAGTTCTATTCATATCTTTGATAATAATACAATAGATTTAGACTCACCTTCACCCTCAAACTCTCCACAAAATATAGATGATATTCCTTTCAATAAAGTCTATAAAATTCTAGATAAAGTCTTTACCCCATCACCATCAACCCAAACTCAGAAAAAGCCTGATGATGTTGATACGTTTGAGCCACTATTCATTGATGAAAGGATTGGTGCTTTAGCTTAGAGGAGAATTAATGTCTCTCAGAATCTGCCTGCTACTCATTGGCTTCAACTTCCATTTGTGAAGCCACATCAAACTATGCTTCCTGATGAGCAGTTTGAAGGTGAATCAGTTCAGACAGCTTCTGATAACTTTACATCAACATTAGTTAAATCTCAACAAACTACCCTAGACTCAACAGTTAGAGAAACACTTAGGTGGTGAAAACCCCCAACAATAATAACCTGAAAACATACAAATAGCCTCTGAATCAGCATCTGACATAGTTGTTTCAGAAAACCCCCAACAACAATAACCTAAAAACAAACAAATAGTTGTTGAAACCTAAACTAACTTTATTATTCATCCAGATTTCCCTTTGCAAAATTTACTTGAGTCATCATCAACGTACCAATCTATGTCTGGTGATTTTACTTCAGTATTTGATGATCAGGCTCAAGTAGTTCAACCTATCCGTGCAGCTCAACCTAATGTTTCTTTAAGTAATGCACTTGATAACTTAGCAAACAAAGAATCCATTCTAGAACCCATTCTTCAACCTTCTATTTCAAAACCTGTTTTTGATGGAATAATCACATCAGACTCTAATGAAGAAGATGAGCATATTATACACATTGATAATGTCTTAGACTCATCTTCCTCTTTTGTTTTAGAGTCTGTTCATGACCCCCCATTTTTTTGCTCCACCAGTCAAGCATCAATTGAATTTCAAAACTCAGATACACCCATCATTTCATCTTAAACCATCATTGTCTCACCCCCTCCTACCCTTTTACCAGATTCTATTGTATTAAAATAGGTATGTTATAACCTTTTTGAGGATCTGAACAGCTTGGTGAAAGCTAGAAATGATCCTATTCACACTGAGAAATATGCAGATAAGTGGACTGCTCTAAGAGAAAGAGTAGACACAGTCTTGTGTGAGTTGCAAAGGCTGTCAATTGAAACTCAAAATCAGTCACTCTATAACTGATTTAAAGAAGTTGTCAAGAGTATGGAAGCTATGGAAATCAGAAAGGAAAGATTCTAAATCTCAGACTTTCCATTCTTCTTAGGTTGCTATTATATCATCACTTCATCTATCAAAGAGGATTTGAATATCTCTTGGTTAACTAAAATGCATGTCAAGCCTCAAATTCCAATCCTTGAGAAACTGAAGATGTTAGAGCCTGCATACGTAAAAAGGTTGAGAAATTGCAACAAGAGTTATTTGATCAAAAGATGCTATCTGAGAACTTGAAAAGACAGATAACAACTATGGAAGATAAGCATAGATCAAAGGAAGAAGCTCAAGATAGAAGATCATATGCTTTATAAGAAGCCTTGAATAAGCAATCAGAGGAGATGACATCAATGATGAAGGAAATGATGAAAAAACAAGCCCAACCTTAGATTGCACTCATTATTTCTTGTGTTTCTGCCATTTGTGTTGTTTCTTATGCTTCTTGTTTTAGCTTCTGATATAATGTTTTCATAATATTTGCTCTGATACTTAAACTAATCTGCTATGATGTTTTTATATTATGGTTATTATTATTCATTGATACATATGTTTAACCATACTTTGATTTTGGTATCTAGAATTATCTCATGTTTTTCTCACATCTCTTTTTGATCTTTATATTTTACTTTTTGTTGATGAAAAAAGAGGGAGTAGATGCAGTATGTATTTAGTCTCTGAGCCCTACTAATTTAATTCTAAAATTGAAGTAGGAGGACAAGGTTTGGGGCTCTGAGCTCTACGTTTGTGGTGTTTGGGGTTCGAACTCCAAACTCTACACATTTTATGTCATGTCTCTACCAACTGAGCTAAGCTCACGAGGACAAGGTTGTTGTTTGTTTGACTCTTTTTTTTACCTGATTTTTTTTTCCTATTTGGAATATGTGAGAGGTGGTTCAAGATCTTATTACTAAGTGCACCCCCAATACTCATACACTTCTACTAATACACTCAAAAACATAAATCATCAAATATGAGAAAACAACTTATATGCATCACTTGACGATAGAAAATGAATTATTCTCTTTACCCAACACATTTTGCTACCCATGCATGCAACATGAGTTAACTCAAACACCATTGGCTGGTGGCATGAATTAACTCACGCGTGTTGGCCGATTGTTATTAACACAAAGAACACATTTTTTTGGACGGTGGTTAAGATTTTTTAATGGATTTAACACGTTTTTTTTTACAAGGTTTTCCACATTTTTTGAGCTCATTAAGTGTAGTTAAAACCTATGTTACCTTAAACCACCTATAAATACCCTCCTCCTCTTTGCTATTTCTCACACTATTTCTCACATTCTCTCCTCCTCACTCTCCCCCCTCCTCTTCCTTCTACAACAACAATGTTGTTTTTCCATCTTTGGTCTTTCATAGAAAGAGGCGTGTTTGAAGATTTCGAGAGGTTGCTTTGAGTTTGAAATGTTTGATGACCGGTCTTCTTGGGGTAAAATGAATTAGATGTATTTTTACCCCAAGAAGGTTGGACAACCTACTTGGGGTAAAACTAAATCCGCATATTTAGTTTTACCCCATGTAGGTTGGTTTTCTTGCGGTTTTTTTTTTCTTTTTGTTGATTTAGTTTTACCTTATTGTAATTGTATGAATAATTATATTAATAAAATGAGATTTTATGCCGATTATTTTTGTTCCTTTATTTTTGTTAATATTTGCATTTATTTTATGATTGCGTATTGAGTAAATAAATTCGAATAAAGACTAATTAAACCCAGCGTGAATTTAAATATAAATTGCGTATTGAATAAATAAAGACTAAATAAATGCAGCGTGAATTCAAATAAAAATTGTGTATTATAAAATCGAATAAAGTGACACAATTACACAAAATCAATTACAAAAATACACAATTTTATTTAGTTTTAATTTCATCTACGTTACATTACATTATCCCTAAGTATATATGGTGTCATCATGATGTTGGATTTAAATTTAATTCTTGAAAGTTTGCCGAAAATGTTGGCATTGAAGTGTCGTATACTTAGTGTAAATATTTGCAAGTCTGTGTGAAAACTCAAAATAATGAAGAGAACAACACATGTATCCCACAAAAAAAACTATATAAATTTTGCACATCGAATTCTCTCATATAAGATGAATACAAACATAGAGGAATGAGGTGCACTCCCTTACGTCCCATTCATCTTATACAAGGGAATTCGATGCGAAAACCTATATAGCTGATTTTGCAGAATACATGTTGTGTTCTCTTTTTTCTTTTGAGTTTTCAAACAGACTTGCAAACCTTTACCCTAAGTATAAGACACTTCAATACCAACATCTTCAGCAAACTAACAAGAATTTAATTTAAATTCCAACAAAATAAAGACACTACCTAATTTTTGAAAGGAATAATAGAACTTCCAGGTGAATGCTTGAGAGTTGTTGTTTAACAGGTTTGACCTTATCCAACTTCAGAGGTAAGACAATTGTTGCAGTTGGAAGGTGCATTCCCTACCTAATCACGATTTTCGACGGAATCAAACTGTTGAGAATATCTTCAGGCGATCTCATCAACATGACAAACATATCGATCCACGGGAACATGATGTACTGCCAAAAAATCGAGAACATGCTCCTCACATTGTCATCGTTCTTTAATTATAGCCGACTGAACGTTATCCTCCCGTCGTCCAACGTTGGACGTTCATACCAAATGTATTCCACTATCCTTGTGTCTCCGGGGTTGAGTCCAATTGATTGATTTCATTCAGTTGATCATTGAGACCTTTTAACGTGACATTAAAGTACCGAACCTTGAACATTTGAGGATTTCCACCATTGAAGTGTATGCTAAAACTGAACAAACCGATCATTGTTTCAAACCTACACCATAAAAAACTAAACAATCAATGAAAAACTCATTCAAACATTTCATTAAACACTTGGAGTGCAAAATATACATAAACCCTAAAACTCATAACTACAACATAAACATGCAAGCATCTAAACAATTAAGCAATATAAGTCATTTACATGTAACATTGTATCATTTCTTGCCAAAAAAATCAAAATTTAAACAAAACCCTAAAACTAAAAAAAATCTAATTTAAGAGAGAGAAAAATCTAACATAAACATGGAAACATCATAACAATTAAGCAATATAAGTCATTTACATGTCACATTGCATCATTTCTTGCAATAAAAATCAAAATTTAAACAAAATCCTAAAACTAAAAATATCATATTTAAGACAAAAAATCTAACATTATAACATAAAAAAGTTAATGGTGTTTGATTATGAAAACTTACTTGTTATTTGAGTGTTGTTTGATTTGAAGTTGAAGGGATTTCAGATTTGAAAGAGATATCAGAGAGATTTTTTAGTTTGTAGTTGGAAAATGAGCAATGAGGTTCTACCTGCCTTTAAAACAGCACGCAACGTGACTTAAGTCACAGCGTCACTTAACTCACACAACGTGAGTTAACTCACGTAAGGGCATTTTGATCTTTTTAGTTAGGAATGAGCATAAATTGTTGGATAAAGAGCAGAATTCATGCAAAATTGGGTCCTAGTTAAAATTAATTATGGAGAGGAAATTGCGGGATGTTACACCGCATCTTGAAGCAAAGAAGCATGGTCTATGTAAACACTAAACTGGTTTATCGTTGTATAGTAAAAAATGAATTCCAATTCCAATTCATCGTTGTATAAAAATGAATTCTTGCATAGATGCTTTGCTAGGGTTCTCCTAGTATGAGCGCCATCCGACATTCATTTGTCAATTCCAAATCCAATTCAATTCTCCATTGATTTGTGATTGTTGGCTTGTTAGTTGTTGGATTTTCTTGTTCGGTGCAGTTTTTCAAATTGCAACGTTGTTTGATCCAATTGGTACCAATTCTTTTAAATTGTAATTTGGATTTTCTTCAGGCACAGATTGGACAAATTCCACTTTAGCAGCTCCGATTGCAGTTATCACCTATGGCCTTCAGCAGCTCTCGTTTGCACGACGGGTTGTTACAGCAGCGAGGGTGTCAGCCACTTCCTACTTCCCACTCCATCCATTTGTGGGAAAACTCTTTCAATTAAGATTACGCAGAATGCCAATATATGAGGGCTGGAGATTTGGAAGCATAATCTTTAGGGCACAATTGTGTTGAATAAAGGGGATAAGCTTTATTCCTAAAAGGATATTGCCGACAAGCTTCAAAAGCATTGGAAAACGTCCGGGAGTTCTCTTTTGCTACAGATGATGACTTGAGAAATGTGTGGGCTCTCGGTACGGTGAATTTGAAGCTGGGAGTGATGCAATTGTTTGAATAGACGAAAGATTTCAATGCACATACTCAAACACAAACCCATGCTCAGGTTTGGATATGTCTCCTTGAGTTACCGCAAGAATACTGGATGGATAGGACACTACGTGAAATAGCAAGTGCAGTCAGAACACCATTACTTATTGATATTACAACATAAAACCGAGTCTTCAGACATTATGCAAGGGTACTTATAGATATGGATCTGTCAAAGATTTTTTATTTATGAAATATTAGTCGAGAGGGAGGGTTTCTCTTTTCCGATTGAAGTCACTAATGAATGGTTGCTGAAGTTCTGTTACCACTGTAATAATATTGGTCATAGAATCACCCAATGATGTAGGTTGTATCCTTTTAAGAATGTGGAAAAAGTCACCGCGGACAAAGGGAAGAAACCGGAACAGGTTCAAAAACAAATGTCGCAAGTTTGGCAACCGAAAGATAATCCTATGGGGATTAGCTCGTCTAATGCTTTTGAGACACCACCTGTTAGCGCCCCAACCATAGTAACAACTGATACGGCGAATGAGAAAAATATTGATCCACCTATCATCGAAGTGGATTGAGTTGAGCGCAATCATGAGGTATATCTTGAAGAGCCCGTCCATGTTTTGGAGCATCATGCGCATATTATGTCCAATGAGAACTCTGCTAATATTATTGTGCATGATCAGCCACCGATGTCGGATAAGTCAGCAACATCGTTCAGTTTCACTAGGCAGAATGTTGTCGATGTAATTGCAAGATCTTCCATGGAGGCGCAGCCACCACCTATTTTAGAGAGTTCTTGATGCAGCCTCTTCAAATCACAACTGCGAAATTCTGCCACACACCCATAGAAATTTGATCCTTCAGAAGGAAGTGGATCCCGTAGCATATTTGTTACTACAAGGCAAGGATACTGATGCTCCTTTTACTCCCTATAGAGGAACAGAAAAAGAAGGTTTTAAAGGCTGCCTATCAAACCTGTTCCAGGGTCCTCCTCCTCCTCCCCAATAAAGGTAGTCAACAAGACAAATAATAATGATGATGAATATGTATCATTTAATCACCAATTTATTTATTAATAAGTTATTGACTATCCTATTTTTTAACGGTGTCTAATGGCTAAACTTATTCACTAAGAAACATATCAATATGTTAGCGCACTAGAAAAAGCGGACAGACGAGCACTTCTGGACGCTAATAGTAGTAGTAATAATAATAATAGTAAGGCAATACTCTATACTTAATAATAAAAAGACAATTAATTGCAATCCATGGATTGATTTTTCCCATGACCATTTCTACTCAAAGAATTAATTTATTTCTAGGACCATTTTTACTTAAAGAAATAGTTTATTCTAGAAAAATAGAATAAGTGATGATGAGTCTGCCCATGTGAAGTAATGTATAACAAACCAAGTCTCATAAAAATGAGATGAATAAATCAATCAGAATACCCACATATCTTTTGGGAAAAACTTGGTCATTTGACTCATATGTTTAGTAGCAAGGTTAGGGTTAAACTCTGGTGATGTTTGCAACGGAGCAATAAGATGTTGAACTACACACGTGCGCGCGCACACACGCAATGTACCAATATGGGGTGAATTATCCAAGTCATGTTGAGGTAAGTCATTTAATGTTTCGTTGGAATCCATATATGAGGGTTATCATATATGGGAGGAGTGATTTCATACTTCATCTCTGATTAAATGATTTCATACTTCATCTCTGATTAAATGATTTCTATAAAATCTCTACAATTTCAACATGGACATAACTATGTTGCTACATCAATTGTGAAGTATGTATAAAAAATTACTTTATAATGGTACTACTATTTTTAAATAAACATTTCCCCTTTCTATCATGAAAGGTTGAAAAGTTAATTAAAAAACATTTCCCCTTCAAACACAACACATTAGTCTACTTAAGAGACAATTAATAAATCTGGAAAAGAAACAAACATAACACATTGATCTACTTAATACTTCAAATCATATTCTATTTATTTTATACAAAGAAAACAATATGGCTAAAACTTATCCTATGATTTTATTTATTTTCCTATTTCTGGTTGCATACAAGGCTGACGGTAATTCATATTTTGATCCCTTTAAAATTTCCTTCTTTACATTGTGGTTCATACACAAATTTTATCTCGTTTTTTTTTGTAAATATCTTTATTTTTTTATTGCAGCACTAACTAAATGTGAAACTGATGCTGATTGTCCAGAGATATCCATCTTTTCTCCCTTTTTTTATAAGTGCATTAACAACGGTTGTGTACTTATAATGTTGTGAAGCCATTTATTGCATTGAATTAATATCAGACCTAAAAGGGTATAAAAATGTCATATAGGGAATGAAGAGTTCTTGCAAATATTTTTTGCACTATATCACATGCTAGAATATTCCATGATTTTTCGTGTACTTTTTGTACTTGCCCCAAATAAATATTATTTATTTATTTATTGTTCGTTTTGAAATTTTACAGATCTTAATTAAAAAGATGGTTTTAATTTGTACTTTAAGATTTTGGTAATGAAATTAACTAAAGCGTATTACTATAAAACCTTAATTTTTATCGGTGAGAGTCCACTTTTTTTTTTTTTATACAAATAAAAACCATGGACAAAAATATTCAACATCCACTTTAATCTAAAATAAAAGTAAATTTTTTGGCTTAATTGCTTGTTTGATCACTTATGTTTATTTTAGGTTTCAACTAGGTCTCTTATATTTTAAAAATTTCAAGTTGGTCCCTTATGTTTTAAAAGTTTCAAGTTTGTTCAAAACGTTACTCGCATTGGGTTAAGTTAGTCTCTTCCGTCACTTGACTGTTTAAATATTCGGGATGACAATATGGATGATGAAATTTAACTTATTTAAAAAATCAGTTTTAAATTTTTTTTTTGTTTTATTAAACTCAATATCATGTCGCAGAAGGGACTAACTTATTCCACCGTGAGTAACATTTTGGACCAACTTGAAACCTTTAAAATATAAGGTGCCAACTTGAAACTTTTAAAACATAAGGGACCAACTTAAAACCTAAAATAAACATAAGGAATCAAACATGCAGTTAAGGCAAAATAATTGTATCTAAAAGTGTTTTCCAAAACCAACGATAAAGATCAATGTCACATTTAATAAATCATTTGTCATAATGAGTTTACAAATCAAATCAAAGCCTTTGAAAAATATGAAATAGTTTAACAACATTCACTTCTTATAATAATATAATTTACAATGGTACAATTCAAAAGTAGAGAACACAACATATTGATGAACCAAAGTGGGTTTTAGAACAATGTCCCTAATGTTTTGATGATAATAATGTATGAAAGAACAATTGGGGTACTATAATGTGTGCTACAGTGTGCAATACCATATAACTAAATTATGATTCTGAAGTCAACTTATTGATTCTTAACCACCAAGATGTGAACTCAAAGGAATGCATTTAGTACTCATGAGAAGCGTTGGATACTTTGATTATGATCTGAAGAAAGGTCAACAACAAGTCAAAGCTTTGGTCAAAAGTTCCATGAAGCTGAATAGAATCATAAGGAAACAAATTATGATATAAGCACACTCTGAGGAAGTCAACATCTGATGGACACGTCAACAGTCTACTATCTGAGAGACTCTAACAAGTTTTGTCATCTTTTGAAAAAAGGTCTTATTCAAGTTCTTGTCATATTGTTTGTTTTCTTCTTACCGTGCAGAAAAAAATAAAAAATTCAAAGGCAAAAGGAATACAACGGATAATTCCCAAAGAAGCAGAGGATCCCTCTAGTACTATTCAACAAAATTATCCATTATAGTCAAAGTATTTCAAACCTGGTCAAAGCTTCTCAATGACAATTATTCTGATGGCCCCTCTTCAAACAATGACTATTATTATCTCCTATATAAGTTGTCAATTAAATTATTACAAACTTTCAATATTAGGGTTTTTTAAGTGTCAAACATTTCTTGAGCATTAAGATAGTTTACCACTCTCCGAGTATCAAAGTGAAATCACAATCAAATTTATTTGTAAACTCTCAACGTAAAAGTCATCAATGTTATATGATATGACGATAACAACGAGAATCTACAGGGGGTTAAAAGATTATCCCCATAGTTTTGAAAGTTTATAAAAATTGTGGTTTTATGAAACTAATTCGAGAAAACTACATTGGATTGTGTAAATACTTCAACGATAGTAGAATAAGCAATGAATAATTATGATTCCATTAGGAACGAGAAATTCACACTTGAATTATTACTTAACAATCAATTATCAATACACAACATTATCCAGAAAACCTATAACTTTTTCATATCAAACCTAATCTTCAACTAGAAATAACTAATACAAGCAACTACACAACTTTGATATATGGGATGAATTGATTAACAAGTTAATCTATAATATCACGGTGATTGAATTGATGAATCAATAGTTCTTAAAAACAAGTTTTGTTGGAACAAAATGTGTTTAACATTACCCTTTAAGAGTTTTGATGATAACATGGTATTAAAAATTGTCAATTGGATACGCTAATATTTGTTCAAGTGTGCAGGACCATGTACAAGTTTAAGTATACTTTATAGGGTCTGGAAGAACAAATTAAGAGCTATGGAATCAACAAAAAGGAAGCTTGAAGCATCGGAAGAAAAGTGATTTTGAAGTCAAGTGCTCCTGAAGTGATGACGTCATCAGAAGCAAGTTGATCATAAGCACTTCATCAGAAGCTACATCACCAGAAGCTGTCTTTCGTCAGGAGCTCAAGATCATCAGGAGCTGAAGATCATTAGCATATTGAGAGAGTTAAAGTTTCGAAGGATTTAATCACGTCTAACATTACAGAAGACCGGAAGAGTGAAGCAACGACCAATTTGAAAGGATTTGAAAGCATTGGATGCTTGTTCTCTCAAGAGCATTGAAAATGGAAAATTGTACGAAGTGTACAACCACTACCTCCACTACTTTGTTTGTGTCTCTGCATCAAGACAAGAATAACCGTTATGCCTGCAACAATGTTCCTTCAGACTAGGAATGCATTTGAAATTGATCCTTCATAGGACAATAACCATATCAGGCAAAATATCATTTGTGATTTTGATCAAGCTTCAAACGACTCTTTTTGATGTGCTGGCAATTTCCAACGTATCTTTCACACCTCTATATAAAGGAGTGAAGACCTGCTATTTGGATATGTAGACACACACATAAACAAGACTCATACAACAATTTGAAAGTGCCAAACTCTTTTGAAATTGTTCTGCATCTAAAGTTCACCTAGAATTTCTTATCAAAGCTCATATCTTAGAAATTCTAGAGTCATAAGAGTCTGTATCTAATTTGTATTGTGAACACCACTGATTGTATATCAAGTGTTCAACCTCGAACAAATTTCCTTGTAATTCTGTTTGAATAGAAGTTCATCTATTTAAAATCATCAAGCTTGAACTTCTTCAGAAGCTTCTTGGTATATTTAGATTGATGAACATAAACTCCATCCTTGCATTGGTTGATTTGAATTCCAAGAAAGAAATTCAATTCACCCATCATACTCATTTCAAACTCATCCTGCATTAACTTAGAAAATTATTTGCAAAGAGATGCATTAGTAGAACCAAATATTATATCATCAACATAAATTTGCACAACTAAGATGTCTTTCTCATGTGTCCTTCTGAAGAGTGTTGTTTCAACCTGACCTCTTTTAAAATCATTTTCAATCAAGAAATTATTCAGTTTATCATAGCAAGCTCTGGGAGCTTATTTCAGACCATATAATGATTTATTAAGTTATAAACATGGTCACGGTGCACTCTTAACATCCACACGGTGCACTCTAAACCTAGAGGTTGTTTGACATACACTTCTTCAGAGATCACACCATTCACAAATGCACTCTTAACATCCATCTGATATAATATAATGTCATGATTAACTACATAGGATAGAAGTAACTTAATTGCTTCCAATCTTGCAACTGGAGAAAATGTTTTAGTATAATTTATGCCCTCTTGTTGACTATATATCCTTGTGAAACAAGTCTAACTTTGTTTCTGACAACTTCGCCTTGTTCATTAAGCTTGTTTCTGAACACCCATTTTGTTCCAATAATGTTCTTATGATCAGGTTTAGTTACCAGATCCCACACACCATTCCTTTGAAATTGATTGAGTTCTTCTTGCATAGCTACTATCCATCCATCATCTGAAAGTGCTTCATCAACAGTAGCAGGTTCTATCACTGATAATAATCCCAACATAGAATGATCTTGTTCTTCCGGGACTATCTTTGTTCCAAAGATTAGATCCTCAGGGTGTGAAGACTTGTACTTTTAAGTATTTTTTTGGATTGAATAGCTTGATGTGAACCATCTTGAGCTTCATGAGAAGCATCTTAACCCCATAGCCACATTTGCTTCATCTTCAACTTCATCTTTATCAGACCCTGACTCATTGTCTAAATCTTCCCAAGTAGCGATCAGACTCTGCTTGATCTGTCTTCTGAACTTGTTGGATTTGAAGATTGGTTTCTTCAATTTCTCCTTTGATTTCTCTTTCTGCAAGTCAGGACAATCAGCAATGAAGTGACCAGGTTTTTTGCAGTTGAAACAACCTTTCTGATCTTCCTTTCTTGGTCCTTTCTAACCACTGCCTCTACCCAAGAACTTCTTGTTCTTCCTTGCCAAATACTGAAGTCTGTTAGAGAACATAGCCATCTCTTCAACAACAACAGGATCTTGATCTGAATCTCCAGCAGGAGACTCATCTTCAGATTCATTTGCTTTGAGAGCTTTTGAAGACTTTCCTTTAGACTTTAGTGCAATAGATTTAGGCTGTCTAATAGGTTCTTCTTCATTTAGACCAATATCATGACATTTGAGAGAATTGATAAGATCTTCAACACTTAAACTGTTTAGATCCTTAGCTTCCTCAGTAGCAGTTGCCTTAGGTCTCCATTTGGCAGGTAAGCTCCTTAGTATGTTGTTCACATGATCATAAGCTATATAGCTTTTCTTCATAATTTGAAGTCCAGAGACTAGAGTCTGAAACCATGAGTACATAGTCTCAATGTCATCATCCTCTTTCATCTTGAACAACTCATACTAATGAACAAGCATAGTAGCTTTCGCTTCTTTGACTTTCTTGTTACCTTCATAGTTTGAACACAAGGAAGCAACCATTGCTTTAGTAGTTGATTTATCACTCATCTTCAAGTACTCATTGTGAGGCAAAGCAGCAACAAGAATGCCTCTAATCTTGTGATGTTTCTTGTACATCTTCTTCTAAGCAGTAGTGTGTTTCTTTCTATCAATAGCAGTTTCGTCTTCATCTAATACCAAATCACCAACACCATCTTCAAGGACATCCCATAGTTCTTCATCTAAACCCATAATGTAACTATACATTTTGGTTTTCCACCAAGAAAAAGTTTCAGGATCTCCATTGAACATTGTAACATCTTGATTTTTAATATTAGTCTATTAATGTTATTATTAGATAACATTAGTATTATTGTTATTATTAGTATTGGTTGTTGGATAATATTAATTTAATAATTTGAATTATTTGGAAGAATAGGTAAGGAGAAAATGGATGGGTTGGTTAGGTCGTTAAAGAGCAGGAGAAAATAATGTTTAGGAAGAAAATATAGTTTTTCGAAAGAACAAGATAGTAGATTGCGAACGGAGGTGGATTAGTAAAATTGGGTAGAAAAGAGGTGTAGTTAGTGAGATGAGTAGTGTGAATAGCAAGACGGTGAAGTTACAACAAGAATAGTAACCAAAATAGAGGTGTGGATAGTAACCTGTTAAAAAGATTAAGTGAGAAACAAACTTTTGGTGGTTATAAATAGAGGAGGAGATTAGAAAATTAGGGTGACAACAAAAAAGAGAAAAAGATAGCTGAGGCAAAAGAAGAAAACTAGGGTTAAGAGGAAAGGAGGCATAAAGACACGACCAAGGAGAGATTCAACTGTAGGAATTCATCAATTTGCAAAACATCAAGGTAACGGGAGAATCTTTGCACTTTAGGGTATCTTAATCTATGATTGGAGGGTTCTCTTAAATTTTTATTACGTTGTTGCTGTTATGATGTGAATTTGATGAGAGAATGATGATTAACGAATTGAAAGATGAAGTTGAAAGATGAGAATTGAGGAAAACTAGTTTAGGTTTTTGAATTGAGTTTTAGTCTTAAAAAGAGTGGATAATCAAGTAGGTTAACGAAGAATTAGTGTTTGAATGATAGGATAGTCATGGAGTGTAGATTAGGGTCGAGTTTAGTGAGTTTAGGGTCGAAAATGGAGTTAAGAATGGTCCCTTAAGGCTAAATCGCATATGTGAAATCGCAGAAAATATGCTATTTCTATAGCCGAAACAAAAATAAAAACCGGAACTTTTCTGTTCAGAACTAGGTTTCGGTGTCTTCATGAAAGTTGTAGATATGAATGTCAGCTTTAATTTGGAGTTGGTTTGACCTCATTCCAACGTCTAAAACTCTAGATATGATCAAAATTCTACACAGGGGTCAACAGGGTTGTGCTCTTTTCGATTTTTGTAACCGAAAAACAAAAATAAAAACTTGGAATTTTATGTTCATAATTAGGTTTTGATGTCTTCATGAAAGTTGTATATATAGATGTTAGCTTTCACTAGACTTTAGAGAGACTCTATTTAAGTATTTAGAACTCAAGATATGATAAACATACTACACAGGGATCATCAGGGGTCAACAGGGTTGTCCTCTTTTCCCAAACATAGGAAAATCAATTATTCTGCCACTTTATGTACCGAATTAGGTTTGGGAGTCTTCATGAAAGTTGTAGATGTGTGTGTTAGATTTAATTCCCCATTTTTTTGAGTTCATTATTCCCTCTAGAACTTGAGTTATGATTTAAACACCAAGTCTGGGTCATGCTGCGTTTTTCAGGAAATTTCAGCACAACATTTTCTCTGGACTCTAAAACAACTATCAAATAGATAGTGAGTCTAAGCAAGCCGTTAGCGTGTCAAGTAAAATTAAGGGTCCTTAAAAGATATGTCTAATGAAGAATTGTTCTTAGGCATAAATAGGAGTGATTACCTCAAGGTAATGACGAGTCCAAAACATGAACTTACAAGAGTGGCTTAAGACAATAGAAGATATTAATGATTAAACTATATATGAAAATATGTTCCTAAACTTAATGAGCCTAAAAGAATAAGAGGATACAACTAATAAGGGATGTGTGTTCTAAACATGATATTGAACATAACGAAGATGTAGACTATATAATATGATATGTAGATATGATGTTAATCGATGAATTAGATGTTAACGTTAAAATATGATGGGGTATGTTGATAGTATAAATGTTATATGGCGACGATGCACTACGTAATAAATGATGATGTGAAAGACCTGAAGGTAAAGTAGAGAGAGTTGTAAGAGGGTAATTCATGAACTAATAAAGGTGAAAATAATAGTAAATCAGAGTAAAGGGTAATTGTAGAGACATATATATAAGAAGAGAAAGAGAGAGAGAGAGAGAGAGAGAGAGAGAGAGAGAGAGAGAGAGAGAGAGAGAGAGAGAGAACGTAGGAAA
>Ga0315915_1003517_pt1 | contig 19820 bp, 11 predicted proteins | sample MpolbnodulesMG_FD_207738 | JGI IMG/M metagenome (GOLD analysis project Ga0315915, IMG submission 207738) | Medicago polymorpha root nodule microbial communities from Los Angeles, California, United States - branched nodules | ecosystem: Host-associated > Plants > Roots > Nodule | place: USA... | reverse complement strand
TTATATAAAACATATATATATATATATATATATATATATTTATATATATATATATATATATATATATATATATACTCTGATGCATTTGCATGATATGTTTAAATTTCAGTTATGTCGTGTGAACGTTTATTTCTAGCGTATTTTAATTTGTCGAGTTTAAAGTTTTAATTGAAAAAGATTTAACATAACTTTATTTGAAAAAGGATGTTATTGAATATTTCCACTCGTGATGTAGTGATTTAAAAATGAGGATGTTACATTCATCTTGTAAATTCATTTATTCAGTGCATACTCGTTTAAAAAAATTAATTTTATTCATGTCCTTTGAGATTATTGAAGTAGTTGGACAAACGGATGATTTTTTTTGTTTTGGTCACGTAATGTGGATAGTAAGAAATTGCTTACTTTGTCTCGGGACAAGGTTTTTACCCGTCTTTGTGTAGGTGGTTTGGGTCTAAGAAGCCTTATTAATCTTAAAATGGCGAGTTGTCTCAAACTTTGTTGGGGATATGTGGAATCCGGCAACAATGGCCTTGCACATTAAAGAATAGATACTTTAGAAACTCGAAACCTATTTCTCATGTCAAATCCTCCTCAATTTGGTATGGATTGAAATGTTGCCTATTAATGATGATCACAACATTTGGCAAATAGGTATTTGTAATCTTGTCTCCTCTTGGAATGATAAATTAATTGGTACTAAGGTTAGTGACTTAGTACATAACCCTAGCTCGGAGCCAATATATGGTGATTAAGATGCTTATGCACAATGTGATTGCCACTTATGATACTTAAGAAAGGTTTTACTATTGTTCCTATTGCAGCTAGAGTGGGAAAAATTATAAAATCACCCTTTATATTTTCTTCCAATACCTATATATTCTCATACATTGGAATTAGTTGTATGCTTTCTTAGGAACGCATATTGATTTATCTAGCTTTAACTATACAATGTCAGTTATTCATAGAGTTTGGATCCCAGAAGTTCATGATCTTACACTGCTTGTCATCACTTATATTCTTTGGATGGTTTGGAGATGTAGAAATAACTTCATATTCCAAAACATCCCTCCTAAGTTTTAACAAGATTTGGTTCACATCAAAAGTTTAGTTAATTATTTAGCTACTAATTTCAAAGGTCAAATGTACTCATCTATTAAAGAATTTGATATCTTGAATTATTTTAGTGTTTAGTGACATGCTCCTTATTCTACTTTAATTAAACATATACTCCATCCGTCCCAGATTAACTGAGCCACTTGCTCATATATCACATATTAAGAAAAATGTATAAATGAATGAGAGAGAAAAATAGTTTTAAGTGCTTTTTTTTAGTATTGGTGCATTCTCCATTATCATAAATGCAAAATGGAATATACTGAATTGGAAGTTGTGAAAGTAATATTAATTATAGTTATAAAGGGAAAAAAAAAATTAATATTGTATTGAAAAGTGAAACGACTCAGTTATTTTGAGACACTTATTTTTTTGCAAATGACTCAGTTATTATAGAACGGAGGGAGTACATTGAATTGAATTGAATTGAATTATGCCCCAAGTTTATTGGATGAAATGCAACATTGACGGAGTATCTTGAGGCTCTTTGAGTGTTTCTACAAAAGGAGGCTTTTTTAATAGTCTCCTTGGAATTCTTTATTAGTTCTTTCTCTGCTAACTAATCATGTTCATGTTGAAAAAAAGAGTTGTAACTTATTCCATTGAATTGATCATTCTAGAGTCTCAAACCACTTATGGCTTGAATGTGAATCCCTGTTAACTATTCCTGCTTCCTCTAATATTAATCTTGTTCCTTGAAAGTTGAAAGACAAGTGGCAGAACTATCTTAATATTATTAAAAACATTAGATCCTAGAAGTATGTGTCGACAAATTTTCTCAAATTTATAGGGAAGGGAATGTATGTGTCGACAAAATAGCCTACATAATATTTTTGTAGGATCCAAAAAATTAAGTCAAAGCTAGATTATTAAAAACCAGCCCTGATATGACAATATCAGATCCTTACAACATAATTTATACATAAACAATAATCCATCCAACAAACTTTCATGAACACCGTAGCATAGGTGAGAGAATAATTATCAACTTTATTCTCATTGACAAACACCTCGATACTGTTGTTCAGTCGTGTCCTAAGGATGCACCGCATCTAATTCATATAAGAGAAACACATTGTAAGGATGGAATAAGTTTTTGGTCACTTAAAGTAACAACATTATGATGTGAAAAGAAAACTAAATTCTTAGACATAGTAGATAAATATTTTTACCTAACATGGTGTAACAAACACCTTCAATGCAGACATTATTGTATTCCCATAAAATCGTATATTTTATATAACAATCGTAGTCAGAAACACATTCTCGTCCTGTAATGTAAAACAATAACAAAGAGACCTTACAAAAATGGAGTGAAATATTGTGAATAAGATAAAAAAAAAATTGAGAATGTGCTTACCTGCCCTTCTACTTCTTCTACTGTTGGCTATAACAAAAAATAGGGAAACAAGAATGACCATAGTACAAAAGAACTTCAAAATTTCAGCCATTATTCACCTTTGCATGTAACAAGTATAATTTCTTTATCACTTTAAATAGTAAAAAACTAGTGATGTGTTTACGTCGATTAAATAATTTTTTATTAATAATGTTTCAAGAATTCCTTCATTAAAATTAGAACAATTGCTAAATGCTTTGAAAGTACATTGTTGTATCATGTTTCCCTTTGGCGCATAGAATATAGCCAGCATAAAAATATTTCTTGTATTAATAACGTTGCATTTTTTTTTCTTTCTATTTCTTATCCGGCCTTTCATAGTATCAAGTTATTTGATGTAGTTTATTGATTTATAGCTCTTGAATTTAATAAGATGTTTATGCTTTCATTTACTTTTGATTCAATAAACTGTTTTCGTTGTTTTGTTTCATTTGTTTAACACTATAATACTCAGATTTCTAATAGTGCCAATGTATTTTTTTTATAAACAACCTCATTTTGCAGAAGAAATATTCATCCTCACTTTCTCAAAATAAATTAGACTAATAGACTTTAAAAGGTGAGCCATTCAATTGGCGATTTTAAAAAAATTAGGTAACATATATAAATATATAAATTATTTTATTACTTTATACAGTGAAAAATCTCATGATATGTTCACGTCAATTGAATAATTTTTAATAATTATGTTGTTCCAATAATTCCTTCACTGTAACTAGAAAAATTGTTAAATGATTTGAAAATACATTGAAATATCATGTTTGTCCCTTTAGCTAATAGAATATAACTGCTCATAATTATTGCGTGTAATTAGATTTCATTATTGTTTTTGATGTAATATGTTTGTCCCCTTAGCTCATGAAAAAAGGTTAACTTAAAAATATTTCTTGAAATTATAGTTCATTCTTGCTTACCAATGTTTCATTATTTTTTTAATTCTTATCCAGCCTTTCATTGTTTTAAGTTACTTGATATAGTTTATTGATTTCTAACTCTTTTATTTAGTTGATTAACTAAACATTCTTCGTTGTTTGGTTTTGTTTCATTGATTTACAGTTGTAACACCCAAATTTTGAACAATGACAGTATATTTTTCTTAAACAACCTCGCGTCCCTTAAGAAATAATAATCGTCACTTTTTAAAATTAAATCAGAGTGCGTAATTTTAAAAGGTAAGCCGAATCAATTTACATCAATTAATTTATCACTTTATATAGTAAAAAACCTCATGATATGTTTACATCAATTAATTTTTTTTCTTCTAATAATAGTATTGTTGAAAAAAATTCTTCATTAAAATTAGAACACTTATTAAATTTTTGAAAGTAAATTGATGTATTAATGTTTGTTCCTTACCTCACAAAATAGGGCTCACAGAAAATTATCGCATGTAATTATACATCTTTATTTTTTTTTGATGTATCATGCTTGTCCCTATAGATCATAGAATAAAGCAAACACAAAAAAATTCTTGTAATTGTAGTTCATTCTTATTTCTCAATGTTTAATTAGATTTTATTTCTTATCTAGCCTTTAATAATTTTAAGTTATTTGATAGAGAAAAAAGTAACTCATAATGTATCTAACATGATTTGATGAACTATTTACTTAATGCAATACAATTTTTTTTCTTTTAAAATTCTTTACTTTTATCTTTAAAGTTTAAGTTTACTTTCAAATCATCAAAATTTGTTTGATTCTGTCGAATCAAACTTCAATCTTCATCTTCTTCATATTCAATCTCAAGATAAACATTCAAACGTTTTCTGGAAAATATAATGCACAGCATGTCCTAAGATTTCTAGTTTGATCTTGCAAGTAACTTTTAAAATTAGCACTTTTGTTTACCAAAAACACTGGTAAACAACAGGAAACTAGTTTTGTATTGTGACGGCCAGAGTGCTATACACATTGCCTCTGACCCTGTGTTTCATGAGAGGCGAAACACTTGGAGATAGATTGCCGCTTGGTTATGGAAAAGGTGCAAAAAGGTATTTTGAGGTTGCTTCCTGTTTTCATAGAAGAACAGCTAGCAGATTTTTTAACTAAGCATTTACCACCTCCAAAGTTTAGTTCATTTATTTCCAAGCTTGGCATGATTAACATCTATCATGCTCCAGCTTGTGGGAGGATATTGAAGCACAACACAAAAGACTTGGGCCTCTTTAAAAAAAAAAAAAAAGACTTGGAATCAAGATTGCTACTAGATAAATAGGAAGAACACAATGCATCTCAGTTACTTCCAGAGCAAGCTATCACAAGTTCTAAGTAGTTTCTAGTGAATAAAACGGTTACATCTAGCTTCCTAGTCTGTTATGAAATTAGTTACTATCCTATATGATGTAACAAAGAATAGCTTAGAGTACACCACCATAGAACTACTATAAGTACTTGTAACAACTTTTCTTTCATTATTAATGAAGATACTACTTCTAGTTTCAATATTTTCTCTCTTTTTCTTTTGCTTTCTATCATGTTCTTAGTTTCTCAACTCTCAGTATCAACGGGCATGAGTCCTCACCTTTTATGTTTATACAAGTAGATCTTGTCGAAATTCAAGATCTTTCAATTTTCTAATCACCCTTTTTCAATGATCCACCTGCAAACTATTATCCATTATTATCTTGTTCCATATGTAGAAGCGAATTGTCATAGATTGATACACATGAAAAAAATATTTACACTTGACCACAAATCTACCACTTCTTGTGAGAAATTTGCACCACCCAAGATGACTTACAATCTCTTTAAATATGTTAAATCTCTATAAATTTAGGTTTCGGGAAGTCAAATATATTCATAATTGAATATTTGCTAAATAGACTAACAATTTATTTTTCAACATAAACAAATAAGCTATTTGCATTAAATTATTGTTCATTATATTGATTATTGATAATTTTTATTGTTAAAAATGTTTTATCTATATTTATTGTAGAAACCAAAATATCTAAGACATATAAATTTATGAATCAAGTAATAATTTTTTAAACGTTTAATTTATGTTAACTTTTTGCAAATGAATTTATTTGGGATAGCTAAAAATATTATATTAATGTAGCCAACTATATTAAGATACTTGATATTCAATAGAAATAAAAAATTTGGGGTAGCCAAAGCTACCCGGTCATGTCAAAAGGAATCGCCCTATTTCCAACTATCTACTAACTATCTTCCAACCGTTCCCTCAAAAAAAAAAAAAAACTATCTTCCAACCGTGAAATTTGGACCGACGAAATTATAGCCAATAGTTTTTATAACACTCCTCCTCCCAAACAAAAATCAACGTCCTCTACTTAATTTGCCATCTCTGTTGCACGAACACTTCTGATTGAAGGCATGTCTTGGTGTCCGACAGGTGTGATTACATTGAATTATGTCATTTTTCTAAAAAATTATCGGTATCATCATGTCTGTGTCGTGTCCAAGTGTATGTATCTAGGGATGACAATTGGACCCAGACCCGATGGGTACCCGCAAAATATACCCACAATGGGTAGGGTAAAACCCCGCTTTCATGGATCCGGGCATTACCCGCAAATTTAAATTGGTACGGGTACGGGTAAGGGTACTGTACTGCCCAGCCCCGTAACCCGCATATACATATTCATATAATATGATAAATAATTTATTTATTTTTAGTGTATAATTAATTAATTAATTTACCTATTTAAGTCTAAGACTAAGTCTAAACCAAAAAACTACTTAATACAATAACCAATCCCTCCTGCCGTGTACAATTTTTGAAGGATGTTTTGGATGTTTTCTTTATTTTGTTAAATACTACGATTCGTACTATCTATGAGTTGATTTGAAAAATCTTGAACCATAGTTTTATTTCAATTGTAATATTTTTATTGTCTTTTCATAATTAAAGTGCGGGTAATGGGTGCGGGTATAGGCACTAAGGTGCCCATAGGGTATGGGGAAGGACACTGAAGTTATTGTCCACGAGGATACGGGCTCGGATACGAGTATTTTTTACAAACTCGGGTATGCAGAAGGGCAATGTAGTACCCTACCCACCATAGGGTACCCATTGCCATCCCTATATGCATCTGTGTTTCCTAGTCCACCACTCCCCCATCTCCAAGATCAAGAAACTTTTTTGTTCCGACAACATAAAAGGTCTTGGGAACATTTTTTTTTGGTGAATAGTCTTGGGAACATTTGATTGAGAGGCAACTCACCACACCAAACATCACATCAAAACTGAGCACCTCCCCCATTACCTAAATTCTTCTCTACCACTTCCTTCAACCAATCCCCGTTACCGCCTTCAACAACACCAATTGCACACAAATCCTTCCAGCACAAGGACACCAATCTTGCTGTTGTATTGATAGATAATTTGGTAGAATGAGTGTGTCACGTGCCCTTGGGGCATTTGTTTTGAGTAAAAGCTTCATGTATCGGAGTCTTGAGTAAGGTGACTTCACGTGCATGAAGACAAGTAATCACGTACATGAAGCAACAAAATATGAGTTTTTGCGTTGTTTGGAAACAAGTTCCTCAATTAATCTCATTCCAATCTTTCACACGAAATTCTTCATCCGAACCCTAACCCGTCATTCTCTTATTTTTCACATCTTTGAAACACATTGAAAATCATCATTGTTCTTCATCAATCTTTGGTCATGAATTTGTTTGCGAGTTTGAAGAGGAAGGGAGGGAAAGGTAATTTGGGAAGAAAAAAAAAAGGAAAGAGTAAGTGGAAGAAATAGAGAACATTAGGAGGAGGGGTTTTGGAGGGCTTATTTTTCTTTAAAATATAAAACTCTCCTCATCTGAGGGAACTAAAAAATTGTATTGGATGAGGATTTTGGAAGGTTTGGGAGAGTTTATATGACTTTTTCAAATTTAATATATGTTTTAAATTATTCTTAAAATTAAAAATATATTAATCACAAAAAAAGACTCTTTCAAAAAATACTCTCTAAAAAGAAATACTCTTTAAAAAAATGTGAAAGATTTCTCAATTTTCCCTTATATTTTTGTCCTCCCAAAACTCTTCCCTCCCTTCCTCTCCAAATTCTCAAACAAAACCTAATTCTTCAAATACACAAAGCAAAATATTTCTTCCACCTCATATTTTTACTAGTAAGAGTTATCCCTTTCCTTTAAATGTTAAGTTCTTGAAAACAAATAATCTTTACGCGGACCTAAATCTTGCCATTGTGTTGAAGATTCCATCATTTATGAACAAGGAGTAATGTACCTATGTGATGTAATTTGATCTATCTTGCACTCTATTTTCTTTAAATAGCATTCACCACACTTTCTTTCAAAAAGCAATTCATTATATTACACGAGATATGTCTACATAGCTAGTCAGTCTTGGTTCCACAGTTACTAACACTCCTGTAGCATTCTTGTTTACATATTCAGGCAATCAAAAAAACAAATGCTACAACAACACTAAATAGTATATCAACCTATGAAGTACAGACACTCCTCAAATTAGGCGTGTCTCGATCATGTCTGACACCGACACGACACCGACACATATGATTACACTGAATTATATAGTTTTCTTAAATTATTAGTGGTGTCGACGTGTCAGTATCCATGTCGTGTCCGGTGTGTGACCGTACTCATGCTTCATAGGTATCAACCCAATTATTTGTACTATTAGTCATAAGTCACACAATTATTTTAACTTCTACAATACAAAACAAAGCTTGTCATTTAAAACTGTAGACAAGCTACATTTCCTTCATATAAGGTTGAAGGGTCAGCTTTCTATGAGACAGGATTTCTTCGAAGCTGCAAAAGATGCAGTAAAGGACATAAGATATCCATCCTGTGAAAACCTCTTGGAACCTGTGCATGTTAAAGAAAAAATTATGTAAGTAATGACTTTGATGTAATCAAATGTAGAATAAGTACCAAAATTAAGCATGTTTTTCTTTACCTCAACGATGAAACAAGCCCAGCTGGTACTCGAACGGTTTTCCAAAATCCCTTTCAAGATGGTAATGTCCAGCCTTCGGATCACTTGAGCAATCTCCAAGAAAAGTCCATGATCATTGCATACCATCTGTAAAAAAATGTTGAGTAGTTAAACAAATGCAATTCTTGTATTTGATTAGTTACAGAGAAAAATGAGAGCCAAGTGGTAAAGGAGAAAAGCTCGGAGTTGGAATGGTCTCCGGTATTGAAGAGGTGTATTATCGAGAAAAAGACTCGTAGAACGTAACAATAATATCTTTAAAATAAATTTTTTTTTTATGTTAATCCTCCGGTTCCCAGGAAAAGGGGGCCATAGCAATCCAGAGTTCGGCCATAAATGCTATGTGGCATTTCACGAGTCTTTCTTTTTCTCGAACGGACCCTCTAGTACTGAAGAGGATCTCAATTTGAAAATTTGCATACCTCTATGAGCATGTCCCCTGAGGATTCCAGATCTTCTATGACTACGGGCCATGATAGTTCACTTTCCAAGTCAAATGCACAGCTTCTTCCTGGATGGCTGCCATTTATTTTCTGCCTTTTCCTTTCAGGTACCTGTAAATCCAAATTAAAACATAAATGAAACAGTTCTACCAAAGTTTTATACATTTTCTCGCTAATTCCTTCTCATGTCGTTAGATTATATTAGATTCTAGCTTATGGAAGCATCTCAATTGAGATATGCATTTATTCTTAACATCAATTTAGATTCTAGCTTATAGAAGATAACATTTGAATAGATTTTCTAAGCTAAAACAAATTGAGATATGTTATAAGAAACATCACGAGCCTTACCTCACGATCAGCAAATCGTTTCAGTTTCTCAGCCTGACTTGTTACCATTCTTAAGTACATCATGTGCTTTACGGTTCGTTCCAAGAGGTTGTCAATGCTACACTGTATACCATAATTAAGACCAAAGTTAATTAAACAATTTAGAAAGTACAAAAGGAAACCGAAACACGTCAGTTTTGGAAATAAAATGTAAATACTTACCCTTCCACCTTCTGGGATAAGTTCCCTCAACTCCTTCATCCTATCCATGATCAATTGTCTATCTCTTGGCCTTGAATTTTTCTTATTACCTACTTTTTCTCTTTTTTTGTTCGCGCTACAAAGCTTTGGTCCACTAATCGGCTTCATAGGATTATTAACCTTTTTCTGTGGCGCCTCATCAATCAACAAGCCTGAATTGTCATCGAAAGATGATAGAAACTGGTTTGAAAATTTTTCGCTCCCCATGGCCGTAAGCTCAGGCATAAGATCACTTCCAACATTTGAATTTTTCACAAATGCGGTGCTTTCTTCAGAATTGATTTGTGGCTGAATGGAGCCGGTAAACTCTGACGGCATTGTTATATGAGACCTAACACTGTTGGATCTACATGAAGTTTCAACAGAGCCACTGTATAAATTGCCGACAACAGCATCCAAGAGATATTCTGGATGAATTCCTTCCGGAATTTCGAAGCTTTTAATACGATCAAGCTGCTTTTTATTGGACATTAAAGTTGAACTGCTGTAAGTATCCTCATCTGAGATATATTTCGGAATACATTTCCCCGTCTGTCTATATACAACGGATCCAATCGCTTTGTCCAATTCAGACATTGTTGGAACAATGGAGAAGTCATTGAAATTGAAATTCTTAACATCAACATGACTAGCTTCAGGGCCTCCAAATAGTTGCTCGGTCATAATACTATCAGAGTAAGAACTTAATCCATTCGATGTGTCTCCAAACTTTCTGTCATTGTCGACAAAGTGAGACCATGGCCATATCTCTTCTACCAAGTGATTTGCTTTTGTCTCCACATAACCAATATGTTTTGGATCAGTTGACATCTCAAATGATGAGGAAACCATCTCATTTTCATTTGCTCTTTTGAGAGATTTTAGCTGAATTTCTCTTGACAATCCATAGTCATTCTGAGGAAATCTTGTTGATGCGTTTATATTGAAGGAAGTACTAGCTGAAGAAGATTCGTCGAAGCTATCCATCAAATAATGCGATAAAGTTGAGAATGACCAATCTTGAGAATCAGTTCCCAAGTTCAAAGGTGTACTATTAGCTTCCAGATGATGAATGAAGTTGAACTTCTCCTTGATATAAGTAACAAATTTCAGGTCTTCAGCAACCTATTATATCATGTAATATGAATAAGCATAAAGAAATCATTTTCTACAAAAAAAATATAATTGTTATAACCCGAAATTGCAGGTCATATAATAAAAGATTGCGGGACATTTGATGTGCTGGGGCGGGGGTTCGTATCCGCAATACTCCTCTTCTCTGCACTTAGCGCGTGTGAGTGTGAGAGAGAGTTTTACCGCTAGGATCTTTGAAACACAAGGAAAAAAAAGAAATATGATTGCTCTTCTACCAACACTTTTGCATCGACAAAGACACTAAAAAGAAAACCAATTTTCGCACCTAAACCTATAAGGAAGAAATCGACCAAATAGAAGGTAATATGTAAGGAAGGGACCAAACATGTAACACAATTTATAAATATTTTCTTTAGTGCATACTAGCATATCGAAAAACAAACAGCTTGTCTAGCTCATAATCAAAATATAAAAAAATATACGCACCGAGTTAAACGAAGCAAATTGCAAAACCCCTTGTGGAAGAACAGGTACCAGCACAATAGTCTGAAAAATTCAAATCACGAACTTAGCATTTTCTTGAACCGCCCTTGTTAATTAACAGAAATATTACGCAACACAAGCCTAATCTCAGTTGAGCTTACTACCGGCACTCTTAGTAAACATGGAGATTGGTGTATAATTTGGATTTAACTTATATACCATCAGTGTAAAAATTGTTTACACTGTCAATCAATCATAATCGTCAGATCATTAAACTGTTTGACTTTTAACGTAATTACTTTTAAAGTCACACATATGACTGGCTATGATTTGTTGACAGTAAAAACTTTTTTACTCTGACAATGTATCAAAATTAAACTCTTGTAATTTATCCAAAAAATAGAAATGGAAATCAGATCTTTACTTGCCGTAGAAGGAATCTTTACCTTGATGCCAGATGCAAATTGAAGAAGCCACTCATCAGGACACTGGAGGAAGAGATGCAGTTATTTAGTATATTTCAAAGCAAGGTGGTAAATAAAATTCACAGCTATATGGAATGTATAGAATCTCACCTCAGGAATTAAACTAGTGTCGAATTTACCAGTGAAAATATCCTCACATGAAACCCAAAAATGTTCCTTGGAAAGAGCTAATTTGCCAACAGCCCTGAAATAAGGTAACCAGGAGAAACATTTGAGTTTGCGTCATCATTATAAACAGAAATCGCTAAAGTTACAAAAAATTCTGATAGAAACTATAAAGCATATAAGTTGTTACCCTTCTCCCAAACTGTATTTGCGACGAGACATTTCGATCATGTGAAGTCGAACTGAATAATCTCCTGAATCATCAGTTCCTTCTCTCGAAGAATATACATCATCTGGGGATTCGAAACTGATGTCCCCCCACATACTCCCCAAAGGCTGATTACTTTTCTGGTAACCATTTTCCCAGGTCAAAGTCCTAAAACAAACAGACTTATGTTATACATTTAATGTCTAATCCAAAACTTCCGACAAATTTCATAAAACATATTAATAATATAATAAGCAAATTATATCCATGGGGGAATAGCATATCGATCGAGTTCATGAGAAGTAACATAATGAACATGATGATGGTTAAAATGGTCAATCTACTCGGAACATCGTTAATTTTTATCTTAACCCTCCAGTTCTCATGGGAAAGGGTCCTATAAATCTGCAGTGCGGACGAGAGGTAAATAAAGTGAGACCAAGGATTGTTCCAGTCAGAATTCAAACTCGGATGCTATAGATCCATTCGATCTTAATGATATCACTTCAATAGAAAGACAACAACTCTATCCTACGAAACGCAGCATACGAAGAAAGAAACAGAAGCAAATCAATGGACAAAGAACTTACATCGGAGAAAGGTGATTAAGCTTCCAAAAGACAGCATAGTGCCATTGCATAGCATCACAAAAGCCCTTCAACAATTGTGTAATTGAAGTAGCTTCCATCTTCTACTTTTGCACGACTTTTTCGGTAAAATAAACAAGAAACACAAAACACAACAACCAACAACAATTCTCGACACACACAACACACCTAGCTACCTCTGTATGAACCTCTACCAGCTTGTTTAATTCTCAAACCAACTCTTTTTTTTATCATAGGCCCTATTGTACTTATGAGAAGCAAAATAACCATAACTTGGTTCTTCCAACAAAAAATTATAACGAAGTAAATTTGTTGAGCCGTGCTGTCGAAATCAATGATGACCAGAAGTGCTCACAGTTTCCATTCTCTGAACCATTTTAACAATTTGCAGCCAAACTCCAAGTAAGCACAAAAAGTATGAATTCTGCAACAAAGTAGCTTAATCTAGAAGAACACTTGCTGCAGAAACAAATCAAAGAACTTATGTTAAGAATCAAATTCAAGGAGCTTGTTTCATTGCTAGGAAAATTTTACAGCTACAGAAAATGAATATAAGTCAACTCCAAAACAAACAAAGAACCACACTAAGTGCATGCTTGAATTGATTGATGGTGAGTTTGGCAGAATCACGATATGTAAATGTAATTTTGGCAAAAATTACACATCAAAACTTCAACAAAATCTCGGCACCACCATGATTACGTCAAACTCATCAAGATTCCAAACATACACTAAAAACACAGTCCAAAAATGAAAATTCCTTTCATCTGAATGATACCATGAATATATCTGGCTTATAATTGAATAAATTTGCATGCTTTACTATAATATAAACAAAATATTTCATGAAGTTAGGACTATTTGAAGTCAAATATATAACTTCAGAAGATCTTGATGATCCATCTATTTTAATTATCACCTTAATTATCATTTTTCATCAACCAAACAAAGAAATCTGTACAACAATTAACAAAACAAAATCAACCATATTTTGCTAGCTTACCACTATATCTGTTGACTATATAAATTTCAAAAATTTCACCATAAACATATTCATCATAGTCCATGAGAAATTATCATGTATGAATATTCCACACTCAATAGAAATTTGTTTATGTATGATTCAAATCCAAATCCAAATCCAAACAAGGTGGAAAAGATGGGAAGCACTTTCTCTTTTGAACAAAGAAAAATATATATTTGATTTTGCACTATTGCTAATGAAAAAAGCTATGGGGGGTAGTGACACAAAACTTTAGTTTATATAAAAAAAAGTGACAAATATAAAAAAATATACTTCAGTGGTGTTGTGGTCACCCCACGGATTTGAAAATGAAATAAAGGTAGATTTGATAAAAATGGGTGGAGAGTGGGACCCACAGACAGTGTTAGAGGTTTCTGTTTATGATTATACTGTTCTTTGCAGCGCGTGAGAAAAGGAATTTTGTATAGAAGTATCATTAATTAATCAGAGACAAAAAAAATATAACATTAGACAGAGACAATTTCGGTTCTTGTTTTTTTTCTTTTTCGTTTGACTAAGTTGTGTTCTTGTTGAATCTTGTTCACTATTCCTTCTTTATTATAAAAACACGGTAAAAAAATGGGTATTATGCTTGAGACATTATGCATTATATTTGAGACATATAAAATTGTAAAAAACAAAGATTAAATTGAACTTCCTTAAAAAAAAATTGAATTGAACTGATTAGTAGTATTAAAAAAATAAAAATCAACGAATAATAGATTAATATGTATTATACCATACTAACAAGTTAAAAAAAAAAATTAAAATATATGTGTGAGTATGGTTCGTTTTGGTTGGGTTTTGAAATTCCAAAATATAATCTGATATGAACTATTTGCACAAAAGAACATCCAAACACATCCAATATTAATAATATTCGGTTTTATGTGGTATTCGGTTTTTGATTGATTTGAGGTTTTAATTTGGATCGGTTTGGATTTGAACACTCTACTATGTTTAACCAAAGTGGGTTTAAGAACAATGTCTGTAAGATTTTTATGATAAAAATGTATGAAAGAACAATTGGGTACACTAATGTGTTTCAAATTTGTAGGACCATATATAGAATGAAATTCTGACTTCAAAGTCAAAGTTATTGATCTAAAATATCAAACTCTAAACATAAAGGAAAACATTTTGGTAAACAAGGGAAGCTCTGAAGACTTAGAACATGTTCTGAAGAAAGGTTAACAAAAAGTCAAAGCTATGATCAGAAGATGCATCAAGTCTTGATGACTCTGATAGAAATCAGTTTAGATGGAACCAGATTCTTATGAAAGCAAGTTTTGATGGACACGTCACTCTGACCAGTTTTGTCTTCGTCGCTTTCATGTTCTAATCGTATTGTTTGTCTTCTTCAAACGACGTGCAAAAACAAACAAAGTTTTTCAAAGACGAAGATAATGCAATGGGTCATTCTCAAAGAAGTAAATGATCCATCTGGTACTAACAAATGGAATTGTCTATTAGAGGCAAAGTATTTCAAACATGAACAAAGCTTCTCAAAGACATTTTATGTGTTGGCACCTCTTCAAACAACATCTCTTTTATTCTCTCCTATTTAAGGACTTGGGCAGTTTGAAGAACTTATGAGATTTTATGTAATTTTATAAATGTCAAAACTCTGTCAAATTATATAGCGCACAAACACTTAGAATTTCTTTTACAAACTTTCACATCTTAGAATTTCTTTAGTGTCATAAGTCATTCGAGTTTATGGTTAGTTTACCACTCTCTAAGTACAAAATGTAAACAATCAAACTTTATGTATAAACTCATATCGTAGAAATCATCTTGTTTGAGGCAATGAAATCTTAGTCTTATGTGTCTTAGTAATCCCTTAGAAATGCAAGAAGACTGGACTAACCTCGGTTTGTAGGGTGAACCAGGATAATTGCGCTCTCCCTCCCTCCCTCTCAGTGTGTGTGATTATCTTGCTTGCTAGGTTTTGTTTAACACTTAGAAAGAAAATAAATCATAAAAAGCCAACATAATTCAACCTCTCATTCTTATGATTTTCTCACTTTCATACTAATGTTAGCTAGATAAATTTTTTAAGACATGCTAATAGAAGTCAATGTTGTATGTCTCATAAATGTAGTTCAATTAATATCTAATATGGGTATTATGTGCAAGGGTAATAGCGCATGTATTAGCTTCACATTGTGTGAAAACCTAAAGTATGATGATTTTGGTGCATACTAACAACATGGCTGGAGTCAGTTTCAATAACAGGACGTGACTCAGCTCCATATGTCCAGCAATTTGAATACCAATGTGCATGTCACGTAGTTTCACAAGAAAGTCATTACATATACCAAGAGTACAAAAGAAACCTCTAACAATGTTGCCAATGTTATATCTCAGATGAGACCTCCACAACTAATGCAATTAAGTCTAGGTAGCGCAATAAGTCTAGCTGTTTGCATTAATAAGTCTAAGTAATGAAGTTTTTTAACCAAATTGCATGTGTGTAACACAAGTCATCACTATTTTATGAAGGAAAAACAATATATTATCTATCTAATATATAATTATTTTACTTCTTTTATTAAAATTCGGTATCTGATACAAAAACCGACTAATATGAAGAGTTCAATCTTATTGTTCACATGCGAGATGCCCTCTTAAATTCAGAACAAAACTCTGAATAAACAAACAACCCCTCGAAATTAATACCGGAGGAAGTCAAACTTAAAACCTGGATAAGAGCACACTTCAAACAAACCTGGGCCCGTTTGGATTAGCTTATTTTAGAGCTTATATAAAACAGTTTATGCAAATAAATAAGTTTTTATGTATTATTTATAAGTTTTTAAGGTTGTTTATGAAAAAAGAGTTTATGAAGATACGATTTTCGCTAGCGAGAGCTTATAAATAAAAATAAAAGCTTATTTATTTACATAAGCTATTTTTCATAAGCTCAAATCAAACGGGACCCAAATATATAAATATATACATCACTTGTGCAAGCCACGGTCATATGCCTAGTATTTTATTGCATTACCTAGACTTAATTGTCACAAAATATTATATATGTACCCATCAAAATTTTAAAACTATTTATCTAATTATTATTGGGTCAATAACAGATTTATAGTCAAACGATCAAACATGTATTGATATCGACACAATACTATTGTTCGTGACTTTGTGTATAATGTACTTATGCATTGCTCCAAAAAAAAAATGATGTACTTATGCAGTTACTAGCAATCCAATGATTTGACGCAAATGGTAAAGTAGCTTCCCATTTAACTTTGTAGAAATGGCTTTGATCGGACTTTATTTAGCTTCTGATCGAATCTAAACTATCACGGTCCTTTCCTCTAAATATCTATCATATATATTATTATAAGAAAAATCAATCTCTAACAAAATTTCATGATTTCTTAATTTTATGGGCATAATAGTCATTTTACAAATAAAAAAACTAATTTGTTATGACATGGATATAGGAATACATTGTATTCTCATCTCTTATCTCATAAATATAGGTAAACAAAAAATGTCTCCTCTTTTATATCATAAATATAGAAAAATAGTTTATTCTTTTATCTTACTAATCTTTTATTCTAACTAATTTACATAAAAAAAAAATAGAAAACCTACATTGATCTTGATATTTTGAAAATAATCATGAATTTATAATTTTTTTTTTTTTTTTGAAGAAAATGAGTTTTTAAAATTTTATAATATCGATTTTCTCATATCCATATGTAAAAAAATTCTTCGCAGATGTAAACACATAAAATCTATAACGAGTGTGGCACAAATATTTAATGATGTTTACATATAAAATAGAAAAGATAGTTAATAGAAAGATTACAATAATTTTGATATTTTGAAAATAATTATAAGTATTTAAAATTTTATTCCCTCATATTAATATATAAAAATATGTCCGCAAATATAAACATATAAAATCTACAACGAAAATAAAACATTGTTTTTTATATAATTAAAAAATACACGAATCTTTTACTAGTTGAAGGTTAAAAAAATACGATTTTTGGTGATGTTTAGGGTTCAAACCCCAGACCTTACATATATTATATATTACGCTAAAAATACGATTACAAACGCAATAGCAATCCTAGTTATATATTATTCATATTTTGAATATTGAAAAGAAGTTATTGCTTTCCTAATAAACTAATTAAACTTTAGCATGTAAAGTTTTTCTCATTTGGTGGGCCTATTAGTATATATCAGACTATCACGCCTACTTATTAAATTTATTTACTGCTAGCGAAAAAGCGGGCACGTATTTTCCGCTCTTTTTATTGCGGTAACGTTTAAAAATTATGAACGATGTTTTTTTTATTTTATAAAATTTTAATTTTGATTAAAAGTAAAAATATAAATACTTTTTGCTTTCACATTATAACAAATCAAACAAACCATGATTATCTATTTCAATGACACCAATAATATAACAAAAAAATAAAATCTAAATTTTATTTTTTTAATGACACCAACAACAATCTTTATTATAGAAAAATTTATTTAAGGGTATAATTGGGATAATGAAAATGTAAGTATAGATATAATCATCTAGTTTTTTTTACAATTTTTAAAGGATAAAGGAAAAAATTGGACATATATATACTCATATCCTGTTTGTTATGCTTTTATTTTAATATTTAAATTTATTCTTATCTATTTGTTATATGTGTTATTTATATTGAAAGTTAAGAGTAATTTTGGAAAGAAAAAAAGTCTGCTCAAAAAACCCAATACATGTTTTTTTATTTTATATATATAAGTATATAGATACAATACCCATACCCATAGAATGTGTGATTACAATTTTTAACGTAACTAGGCTATGAGTAAGTTATTAACTAATCTTCAAATAAACTTCAAGTGATCACAATAAGGCGTACATGAGTTCGGGAATTTGGGGTAGCGTAAGGAGCAACAACATCGACACGGTTGATCAATGATTCAAGACCATAAAAGATAGACACCACATTTATATTCAAAATAACATTTTTTTAGAGGTTAAAATGAAATATTTTACCATAAAAAAGTGTTAATCAACTCAAGAAGTGCAAGACATCAAAGATCCAAGATACAATTCAAGAAAAGAGACAAAAACAAGGACCAACAAAAAAAGAAGGAGAAAAGTCAAATTACAACAATGAGACACGTCAAAGAGTTTTGCCTCCACACATTGTAGTGAAAATCGAAAGAAACAAATTTCGATTTAAACCAAAAAAAGCCTTAAGTTTAACGTGCTCATAAATGGAATGAATAAGCTCATATTTATGTTGAAAAATGTGCATGTTTCTCTCTCTATCTCTAGATAGTGCTCATAAATGGAATGAATAAGCTCATATTTATGTTGAAAAATGTGCATGTTTCTCTCTCTATCTCTAGATAACGTAAACAACTGCTAACCAAATCATCTTAAAAGCTAAACAAATGTTTTTCGAAAAACCTCACAAACCACATAAGTGATGAAGATGTGTTATTAGGTGGCGAGATGATGCCGCTCTATTCAAAATCTTAATATCCATTCTCCCACTAAGTCTTAACTGAAATGAATGATATTGTTTTTTCATATCATAAACATCACATTCTTCGTAAACATGCAAATAAATTATTCATTTTTTCAATATAAAAGTTTGCATTGAATGACATTTGTCTTTACATGTCATAAACTTTAATAAAATAATGCAAATTAATGACTCGTTTTTGCAATAAATATAATTTTATATTGTTCTATGTGTTTTTTTTTCTTTGACAAATCTATATAATTCTATATAACTCATATTTGTTGGGGAGTCTAGAAAAGCAACGGGAGTAACAAGTAAATGCTTCATGATAAAGGTGGGAGACGTCATAACTCCATCCAAAATGAGTCACTTCTTTTATCCAACATTTAACATGTTCATAAACAAAGTGGGATTATATTATTCACACATGAACAAATAGGCTCAATCCGACTTCTTCAGATGGTATTATAAGATGATGAATGTAACTCTATAAATTGTAGCAGTGGGCGATGTCTCCTTACTCGTGATCTCCCACGTGAGTATGCTCGACCACCATCAGGAAGAGTGAGCAAAGCCTTGGTGATGATCATAATTGCGGGAACTCTTGTTCTTGAAATTGTGACTGTGATGAGAATACCCTAAAACCTCATTCTAAGCAACAAGAAAATCCCTTTGTCTATCTTGTCGAAACCCTGAAGAGAGAAACTTGTCGAACATGTAGCCTCCATGCGAGAAGAACCCCTGGTAAGTCTTGTCCTTGATTCACCCTATTGGAGCGCTTTCCAACACGTCTTGAACTCACCATGGAATAATATCCTAAATCC
>Ga0315915_1003516_pt1 | contig 19821 bp, 12 predicted proteins | sample MpolbnodulesMG_FD_207738 | JGI IMG/M metagenome (GOLD analysis project Ga0315915, IMG submission 207738) | Medicago polymorpha root nodule microbial communities from Los Angeles, California, United States - branched nodules | ecosystem: Host-associated > Plants > Roots > Nodule | place: USA... | reverse complement strand
TCTGTGAAACACTGTCCATGGATTCAATTAGCATCGCGAGAATGGAGAAAAGAGAGATAGGAGAAGACGGAATTACATGTGACTCGCTTTTGGTGTTTTTTTGTTTTAATTTCATAGATGATTATGAACCATTAGATCAATTTAATTTAATGATTGAGATTTGGTGTAAGTTTTATGTCTTACACCTGGTGTCAATGGATCCTGACTCAGTAACTATTCATTCGTTTATATTATTATGTATTGTTAAGATTTTATATTGACTAAAGATTTTGTTTATTTTTTCGCAATTTGTCTGAAGCCCAATTCTCTCTAGTAATAAATAATATTCAAATTTACATTTTTTTGAAAGAGACGAGTTAGTCCCTCTAATACAAAATAATACTCAAACAAAGAGATTATCATGTCTCACGTACGAAAAAATGTTAAAGAAAAACTCAAATATGATTTTTTGTCAAGGATTGAATTGAGCCGCAAACAAATTATAAGAGACCAAATTGGATCATTAGTCCTTCATATTACATTATATTGAAACTATCTATAGTCTCCTTATCGATGATAGATACATAATGTTAACAACAATAATGCATCATGTGGTTATATATGCTTGTGCATGGTATGGTAGATCATTTAAGGGTTAGCAGTAGCCGTAATTTGGATGCTTTCCTAACACACGATTAGTATCAAGTACAAGTTATCTTAGAATTTGTGTTGAGTGATGATCTTTGAGTTTTCACAACACATGGATTAAGTTGACATTGAGTACTTTTATCTACTCAAAGTGGAACTTCTAACAAACATGGAATTGGTAATAATGTTAGTAAAGTACAAAAGATGTGAATTTTTACAACACATTAAGTATGTGTTTGGTTTCACATCTACAGCAATAGACTCACGTTTGCACACACTTCTCAAGATATTTCCAACGTAAAAGCCACAAGCTCAAATTTGTAGAGTTTGGATTTCCCATGTTTGAGAGAGTTGGAACACAAATCCAGACAAGCAATAAGAAGAATAATAGAAAGCTACGTGTCATTTGGGTATCATAAAGAAAGAAAAAGAAAAGAGAACACAGAATGCAAAGATTCATGTCCCCACCAAAAAAACGATTATTCATATCCTAAATTCACATCGTTTGTTATTGATCGTTATCAAAACTATCCACATCTTGGACCCTTTTCCAAAAAAAAAACAAGACCAGCTATGTGCACATGTAGTAATTGTTCTAAGCATAGAGGCTGTTTAATTATAATCTTTTTCTTCCTTTTATGTTATAAAATTGTGAGACATTGTTCAACTAGAAAGCTAAGGCTTGATAGGTACCTACCCTTTGGAGAGAATCTTCTACAGTATCACCTTGGTCTCTTGATCCAAATAATGGAGGAGAATTCGTGGGGGAATTGGTCTTACGAATTGGTAATACAATAACAAGTCATATGATATATTATAAACTGTATATGTATATTCTTACTTACAATATGATGATATAATATGTATATATAGATATCATGTATGAACTGTGAACTCCTCCACTAACTATAAAAACTACCACTTGATTAATTATTGTTTTACAAATTATTCGTTCTTAGGAAATGGAAGAATGTTTAAGTCACACCAACAACATATTTGATGAAGAGTTCCTCAAGGATATCCTGAATCAAACACCACAAGATCAATCCAGTGTCCCTATTGTCACAACTGGCCTAGTCCACAACAACTCGTCCATCAATGTCTCTCATTCAACACAACATGCTGCAGAAAAGTTAACCAGCTCATTACCAATACCAACAACTTATATATTGTCTTATGACAAATCCACTACATTGTTACCACCAACTGAAAAACACCATGATTCTTTGCCTTTGTCATCATCAACGGCTAACCAAGGGTCGAATTCAAAGAAGACTCGAAGCGCTTCTGAGACGCTAGATCACATAATAACTGAGAGGAACAGGAGACGTGAACTTACAAGAAAGTTCATAGAACTTTCAGCATTTATACCTGGATTGAAGAAGGTTAGTCTGTAATCTCATCACTAAATACGTGAACCAATTTCTTTCTTACTTTTTTTTTGTTGATAATTCAACTTTTATAGTAGTTATCATTGGATAGAAGACTTATTTAATGGCTGTGTAGACGGACAAGGTTCATGTACTAGGAGAAGCTATCAAGTACGTGGCACAACTTCAAGATCGTGTGAAAGAGCTAGAAGAACACATCAAGAAGAAAGGTGCAGGATCATTGATCACCATAACAAGATCTCATCTCCTTGATGACAATGACACTACAGTGGGTGAAATGAACACTAAAGAATGTTATGGGCACAATGAAACATTTCCAGAGCTTGAAGTGAGGGTTCTAGGGAAGGAAGTGTTGATCAAGATTCGCTGTGGGAAGCAAAAGGAGATTGTGGTCAATATAATGTTGCAGCTTCAAATTCTTCATCTCTCCATAACAACTACCAATGTCTTGCCATTTGGAAATACTCTTAACATCACTATTATTGCCCAGGCAAGTAATTACCAAAAAAAATAAAAATAAAATCAATCCATGAAAGAAAATTACTATAACCCTATCTATAACCATATATTACAATGTAAGTTACTATTTGTGTTTAAATTTTTGTAATTGATTCTACAGATGGGTGATAAATACAAGTTGACCGTTAAGGATCTAGTGAAAAAACTAAGAGTAGTGGCTACGTTGCAGGCATGTGATGATGTGCAACAATGAAGTGTGCTTAAGGCCAGTAATTTAGTACTTGGGATTTTAGAAGTTTTGATTAAAGCCATTGCTAATCACTTTGTTTTAATTCTGCCCTTGTATGGGATATAATCGATGAAAAGCAATAATGTGTGTTTGGCTTTGGCATGAGTTTATCTCTTGCTTTGCTGTAATATGTATCATCGTATTAGATGAGGATCGTCAGATTAAATAATAAAGCAATATGATGATACTCTTAGTAGATTATTAAATCAACAGAAAGTTTATTAAAATAATCTACTACTATTTGTTGGTTGCTCTTTTGTCCCCTCTATTTGCTCTTTATGCTGGAAAACAACATTCGGAAGTTACCTCCCAAAGCCTTTAAAACACAAAAAATGTCATTCAAAAGCTATCTCCTGAACGGTTTGCACATTTTTGGAGGGGCAAAAGCAAACATCCTACTATTTAGCATCTAATTTGAAGACAACATTGTCTGGGCCCATCTCTGTGATCCACTTATAAACATGTTCATCTATCTATTTATTTAATATTTATTTACAAACACAGAAAAAAATTCAGGTGGAAGCATCGCAACTCGTGTCTCCATCCGTCAGTTTAGTTTGTGTAAACTTGTAAGTATAACAATGGTGCAGATCAGCCTAAGCAGTGTTTGTTTAGGAGATGATATTAGGAGCAGAAAAGAGAAAGGACTATGATGAACTCTTCTCTTGTTTCTTGATAATAAAAAAATAAAAAAAAACATTCCTTGTTTGTTTGCGAGCATTTTAAAACAAGGAAAATTTAAAATCTTCCAAAGCCTTTCCCTGTACCTATTTTTCCCTAGAACTAGCAGTGGTGTGTTTCCTTACCTCGTTCATGTCCCTCCCCTTTCCCGTTCAACTCCCAACAAAGTCTAATGAAATGATTCCTTTTTCTACCGTGCTTTTCTTCCCAGTAAGAGCTACAAGTTGACTGAGGATACTTTTGAAATGTTAGAGACAGTTCCATCATTTGCATTTGACAATGGCGGGTGTTCTTCCATCTTCCCACCCTCAAGACAAACCATGAGGTTACTAAGCTGTACAGTTTGAGAACAAATCAAACAGTGGTTTGGTTAGTTTGATGTATGAATATTCTTGAACACCAAATCAAACTTCCACCGCACCCCGCAACAAAACCCCTGCCAGGATTAAAAATAAGAAAGAAATAAGTGAAACAGTATTCACCTGCTTTTCTAGGTCCGTTACCCTATCAGTAGTCAGCTTTAAAGCCTTTTTCTCCCTGAAAAAAGTACACCACCCATCAGTTTGCAAACATCTGGACCAGATTTGCAATTACTTCAAGACATGGAAACTTAGAGCATGACAATTACAAAGTGGAGAAAAGGAACATCACTAAAAATGACACATTAAAGCAGCAACTGTTCACATTTAGTTTCATGGGACAAGACATCTAGAATATAAATACTATTTTGAGAAAACACATCACCAGTGACAATGAGTAATAGAGAACGGATAAAAGCATACCTCTCTTCGATCTCAAGTAACTTGGCTTTCCAGATCTCCTCGTTTTTCAAAAGATTGTCATTAAGCTGCAGACATAAAAACAACATAAATATTTGCCAAGTTGCAAGAAGTATTCATGTCTTTGTGATATACTACTTTTCTTTTTAACGGCAAAAAAAGATCTTGTGACATACTACTATTAATGAGACAACACAAATTCCTATGACATGGCTATAATTATTATTTTTTGACAAAGACATGGTTATAACTTGGATATATTATTGTGAAAAGAAGATCCCCAAGCATGACTTACAACTTACCTCATCCAGAAACTTCTTCTCTTTGTTACATCGATCAATCTTCGCCTGAATCTTATGCTGTTTGAGACTGACAGCCTTCTGAACTGCTACGGAAATTTTTCCTTCAGTTTCTTGTTCTACTTGTTGTAATAAGGATTCAAAATACTACAATTAAAAAGAGGGTTTTAAAATTGAATGTTTATACAAGACAGGAGGAAATTTTGGAAGATATACTGCAAATGACAAATGGAATAGGAATACACTCACCAATTTTTGGTTTTCAAGTTGTGTAGCAAGCAATTCATTGTATTCATTGACAATCTGTAAAAGAAAATGGATACATTAATATAGTTAATATAGTTCAATAAAAATTAAAAACTCATTGTATAGATATATCAAACTAAGATTTCAGAAAAGTATTAATGAAAATTGCAACATTACCGCTTCAACTTTACTATTAAGTATAGCCTCTCTCATGGCATTATCTCCACAGCTGCCACTGTCTGCATGCACACAGTGAGAGTTCAGCTCAACTAACTTCCCATCAGTTTTGGACTGAATAAGTCTATGGACATAGTTGTCTCCGACATAATCCCAGACACGCTTAGTTTCCACTTCTAAGGAATAGCAATGCTGCGTCTCTTTCCAGTGTATTATGGCATGCCCTCCTTTATATCTGAATCAAGACGATAAGAACTCCAGATGATACATATGGTTGCAACCAAACACAATTAAAAGAGAAAAGAAAGGAATACAAGCAATGGAAGAATTTAACAAAGGGGTTGAGGGACAAAAATTTCTCACCTTCCACAGCCAACAAACCCACATATAACACATATCCAAAGGTTCTCAGTGGTTTGACAAACAAAACATATAGAATTTTCAGCTTGTTGTTGGCAATAGCGGCATACCTGAAAATATAAGCAGGGGACTAGTATTGAATTCCTTAATTAACTAATAGACGGATTCAAAAACAAACACTTGCTATCAAACAAACCAAGAAATCCCAGCTGACATTAAGTATAAACATGAAAACATTCAATTTGTTCCGACACCCCAATCCCCAGAGTAGCTCACACGACACACAGTACAGTTACAGTCAGCTATTGCTCACGGGCATGCCCTATATAACATCATCTTCTCATGCATACATGGAAAGACAGGCAGCAGAACCACTTACAGGACAAGAAGAATCTGCCCATTTTGAAATACAAGAGCAATGGAAAGAATGATTGCATATGGTTGTAAGAATTCCACTCGTGTCTTGATCTAATCGCTCTGCAAAATAAGAAACACAAAAGTGACTAAGAAATATTTTAAACTGCCAATTTAAACGCTTAGTGTATACCAATGAATAGTTCAGTTCAGAATGTTCCATACATGCAACACAAATCATAAAACTAACACCACCAACAACAGTAATAACAATACTAATGAAAGAGTATATCTAATATAGAAACTAAACATATATGAATACTACCTTAAGAGCAAGTTTGGTAAATAAATTCTCCAAAAGTAGTTATAGGGAAAAAAATTGCAATGACAAGACAATGAGTTCTTTGGTAAACAGACAGTGAGTTTTTTAATCAGACAGATTGTCGTATAATTTGAAATTAGCTTCTACATTTTAATTTTTTAGTAAGCTCTCTTATTTAACATCTTCATGTATACATGTATAAACCCTTTCTCAGCTTGCATCTATAAACTCCATTACATTCGAAGGTAAGCTGTACTACATAAGGCCTAAGGCGGAAAAAAGGGACATGCAATGTACCGAGGCAAACTGGACATGTAGGCTGTTCAGTTGAAGTAGCATTGGATGGTTGTGCATGTTCAATGGACCCCGTATACTGCACATCTAACGTGAAAACAACACGGCACACCTCAACCTATATGCATCAAATCAAACAGTAGAAAATTACTCAATAAACTGAAAAAACAACAAATGCAAATCATTATTATTATCATAAGAGTAAATCACCAATTCACCCCTAAAATTGTAAGGGTTGGACATTTACACTCATGAAATTTGCAAATAGGCAAAAAAAAAAAAACACGGCTTTAAATGTCGTTGACTAATTTGGTCCTTCTGTTAACTTGTAAGGACTAGTTGGACAATAAGTGATATAATTCAGTTTTTAATATGCTTGTAATAAGTGATGTAATTGATGGACTAACTTGTTAGTGTGATATAATTCAGTTATTAATATGCTTGTAATAAGTGATATATCTATTGACTGACTTGTTAGTTAGTGATATAATTCAGAGACTAATACAACAACCAAGCTTTATCTCACTAAGTGGGGTCGGTTACATGGATCAAATTATGCCATAATGTTCTATCATAAACCATATTTCGATCATAAATCTTTCTTAATAGTTTCTCTTTAGTGATCTGACTATCCTCAATCTGATCTACTCTCCTTACTACAAAATCTACAAGTTTTCTCTCTACATGCCAAAACAACCCCCCAAGTCTATTTTCCACCATCTTTTCTACTATAGATGCTACTCAAACTCTCTCTCTCTCTCTAAAGTTGACATTTCTAATTCTATCTAGTCTAGTCTTACCACACATCCAAAGCAACATCCTCATCTCTATGCTTATTTTATTCTCCATTCCATACAACATCGTCAGTCTTGTAGCTGTCCAATAAAAGTTTCCCTTCAACTTAAGCGGCACTTTGGTACCACATAAAAAAGATTAATTTGACATTAAATTAGATACAACTAGCAGAAGGACCAAGGACCAAGTTGCTCGCAATGCCAATTTATGGGGGCAAATTGATGATTTACTAATTACCATAAAATAGAAAGGGAATTGAATAAAATAGAAACCTCTAGAGACGAAAAACGTCGACCATTGTAATGAGTATAGAAAGCATCAGTAGAATCTTGTTCATCGAATCGAATCAAAACACTGTAGCGGTCTTCCATGGATTCCATTCTAACAATACGCATTTCAAGAATATGCTGAATAAAAGAACCACAAAACTGACAAAAATCCGCATATGTCATGTGATTTGGTACTCCCAAAACACAAGCCAATGGTTTCCGTCCAACCTAATTCACAAAAATTCAAAATTCAAAAAGAAAAAGATTGAATTGGAAAATTGAAATAGAAGATTGGTGGTTATGCGTGGTTACCGGAAGAGAAGGAGGGGTTTGTTCGGGAAAGACATGCATGAGGCCGCGAGTTTCTTCGATTCTAGGGTTACCAGAAGAGAAATTGAAGAGAGAAGTTGAGAAAGAAGAAGATTCAGTTTGTTCTTCTTCGGAGACGACTCTGCTTGAACTCCACATCGCTGTGATTATGGTTATCTCATCAACTTCTCCTAAACTTTAAACCCTCGCTTGTCAAACACTTCTCTTCTAATCAAATTAACTTTTCTAACTATTTTTTTTTTTTTAGTTTAATATTTCACATTAAATATTTATTGATGACCATAGGAAGGTTTTTTTTTTTCTTTACAAGAATAAGAAAGAAGGTTGAAAAGTGGGTTTTGCTTGTATGATGATATTCGTGCATTTTAGTTTAGAGAGAATGATGCATGAATAATTAAAATAAAATATTGATTAAATGTACTTTTCGCTTCCTAAGTGTCAAAATGTTGCGATTTTAGTCATCTATTAAAAAAAATGAAAATTTTACCCCTTTAATTTTATAAAATGTTGCAAAGCTGCTGAGAAGACGCCACATGTCCCAAAACTGGCCAAAATTGCAACTTTTTTAAAGACAAAAGGTCAAAAGAACTTATTTCTCTAAAGATAGAGGGTTAAAAAAGCATATTTCCATAAAGTTAGAGGTTCAAGAGAGTATATTTCTTTAAAGATAGAGGGCAAAATTTTTATTTTTTTAATAGAGGGTCAAAATCGCAACATTTTGAAACTTGGGAGGTGAAAAGTGCACTTATATATTGATAAGAGAGTGATTGATTAAGAGAGATATGAACAATGTCACTAATATCACTAAAAACTAATGTCATTCAAGTACAATCCCCGAAAAGTAGATGGGACAAAAGAGGATGGTGCTGCAAGGTTTATGACGGGGTGGTGTACCTTCAAACAGTCTGAAGCTATTTAAATCTTTGAGTGGATTGGAAAGTGAAGTGTAATGAATGTTTACCTTACTTATGAAGATGAAATTCATCTTATCAGGAAAAAAGTGTTTCTCATGTGTGTGCGCGACCACTGACGCTATTCATTTGATCTTATAACTAAACAAGATTAACTCGAAAAGTGACATTTGATATCAAAAGCCTTGAGAATTTAAAAAATGGATGAATGTTTTGATCCCAATAGTATGTCATGGATCATGGCTACCAACAGAGGTCCGCTTGACGGATTAGACCAGCGTTCAATCTTATTATCTTGGATCATTGTAAGAAAATTTCTTGGTGATGGAAAAAAAAAGTTGACAACAAAATTATTTGATAGCTGGCAAGATATTGTTTCATTTTAGAATCACTGCACTTAATAGATTAAAATCATTGAATAGCGATCGAAATTATATCATGATTTAATGCATGTTTATTATTACGATGGATGGATAGATTGAATAAAGTTACATTGAAATTGTGATTTTGTCAAACTTATAACGATACCAAACAAGCATGAATCAAATGTATTTACTTCACTTTGTCTCTTATATACACACTCTTATCCCTATTTGTATAGAGCAAAAATTCTCTAATTAACCCCGCAATTTGAATGCCCAAATATGAGATATAAGAAATACCCAAAAAAAAAATTATATATGTAAGAAATATCCACCCCCACCCCAGAAAACGGTGAATAAATTCAAATCAACCATGGACCCAAAAAAGACAAATCAAAACTACTAAACATAACAAACCAGTAATTAATTTCAGTATAACTTTTCATTGTTTCCACTTTCCATGATATGACCCCTCAGCTCAGGCCAAGAAACATATCCTCCATTCCACTTGCCATTTTTCCCCATGTAAAACACATATAATAAGGGTTTTTAATAATAATAAAATACTTCTAGTATTTTATGATCCTTTGGCAATGAAACACATAATTTTTACAGGCATCAGAACCCATATTTACAATAGCACAATGCTAGCACACTATCCAAGCGTATGACTCCTCTTTTTTGGTTAGTCACACACTTGCATATGCAAATTACAACAAACAAGAACACTCAACTTTTAAAGAGTAAAATAAGGATTCATTGAATCACCACAAGACAAAACAACGCAAGAAGTTGTGTTTATGTTGAAACTTTATTTGAATTGGTCAAGCGGCGGCGCAAAGATCGAACATCTTCACCTGAAGAAGCTGGGATTTGCGTTGTAGAATTTGTAGTGTTGGGCAACGGTGAAGAAGAAGAAGCAAAGGTTTGAAACCGACCTGAATCATCAGCCAAAAGTTTCATGTATGAATAGGAAGATGAGGCGACGCAAAACAAAGAACCAATATTAGAACTTTCTTTGTTATTCTTGTATTGCACTATGGTTGTGTACTCAGACGCAATAAAGACCCTCCATTTGAAGAGAAAGTGTTTTTTTTTTGTGAATTAGATGGATTGAAGTTGAAAGGAGAATAAGAGGGATTTAAAGGTGTGGGAAGGTACGGGTATGATGACGTGGAGTAATAGATAAAACTTGTTTGGAATGCATCTTCTAAAAATAGTTTCTTAAAACAGCTTTCTGTTTTTAAAACTAAAAAATCAAAATCCGAAGGTGTTCTAATTCTCAATTTCACCTTCTAATTTAGAAAAAAAATAAATAATGACAATTGAAAACAAACGGAGAACTACCGATTTTCGTTAATGGTGTTGTCATTTTTGAAACATACTCTACTGTTTTCCTATATTTTATAGGGTATGGATAAACCTTATAATTGGTTCAACAAAATAATTATGGTGTCTTAAAAGATTGCTTAATTAGTAACACAATAACAATAACCAAATTTAGTTCAAAACATAATCAAAGCAATAAATTACAATTTAACAAAGACCGCGTTGTCATCACATTAACAACACGGTTTCAAGCATAAACTATAAAATATGGTCTTAATAGATACATCTCATTAACTAATAAAATGGATCTGTCGTAAAAACACAAATTTACATGCAAAAACAATCTCACTGTTAATTTGAGATCAAACGACTCAAATTACACAACAATAAAATCAATTTTAAGCGATCTCCAACATTCATTTAGATTAGACGGTTGAGATAGAAAACTGCCCGGCATAAATAGTGCAGGGAATCCATGTTTGCTATATTCCTATCAACTGCAAACTATTCTAGTAGACTAGATACTTGTGCAAGACAAAATACAACAATTAAAATCACACACATTTTAAATTTTGGAATATCCCCATGGATTTGTCACAAGTAGTTTCTATCTCAGAATAGGAGTGAAAATTTCCAACCTCTACATATCATTGTTCCGCTATTATAACATGCGTTGCGAGGGGACCTAACTAATAATCCCCAGGTTCAATTCAATGCAAGTTTGGAGAGTACATAGGTTGGGTGTTGAAAGTTGAAACCAACATACAAATCCGCATATGAAAGCCAAAGCTCTAAAAAAGTAGGGATAGCTTTTCAGCTTTGATACTCATAATGATCTCCAAGTCAAACAAAGCCTGTTTTACTAATTGAGTTGGTCTTAAAATCACACTGCTGCAGCAGCTGGAACATGAGATTCAACCGACTTCAGTATCTCTTCGCCTAATTGTTTGCATCCTACCAGCTTCTGCATTAACACAATCCAAATATCAAGTTTATTCAGAAAAATAAATAACCAACACACGTTCAAAGCACTCGTTATGAGAACAATCATTATTCACTATTGAATATTGAGAGCATTTCTGATAGGAGTTGTTTTTCGGGTTCTTAAAGAGTATCACCATCAGGTTAAATCTAATTGCCAGCCATGTATAAAAACTGTTGATCTCAACATTAAATATAATTTTCAAGAGTTGCACAGTTTTAAGTTGTAGGACCCATTTTAGGTTTTTTAAAAAGCTGTGTCATTCTAATGAAAAGTTGCTTGAGATGTTAAACGAATGTTGTCAAATAGCGGCTATAGTATAGGCATTGCGGAATTTTAACAAACTGTTATTGTTCCACGATAAGCGATTTAGTACAAAGTTTTGTCAAATAGCAGCTATAGCACTGTAACATAGCAGAATTTGAACAACTCCCTATTTTCTGTGATCTGTTTTCAACAACAATTTTTTAGGCTTGATGAAACATGGTAAGACCCATCAAAAAGAAGTTAAGCAATGCTCTAATGGGAGTCGTAATGAGTAAACGACCATTTCAAATACCAGATTTTTTAATCTATGAACCAAAGTACAATTAGAAAAGAACTCAAGTTTTTTCAACACTAATAAAGATAAGGAGGTAAATGCTTACTGTTCCATCAGAATATATGTCAGCAGTTCGAAATCCTTTGTTCAGTGTCTCGAGAACTGCACGCTCTATTCTTTCAGCAGCCTCTACTTCTCCAAGACCATATTTCAAAAGCATAGCAGCACTAAGAACAGTAGCAAATGGGTTTGCTTTGTCCTGTATATAGAAATAGATAATAAATATGCAGTTGTTCGCATGTTACCTGAAGGAAATTAAAGAACAGAAGAAGAAACCAACCTGTCCAGCAATATCGGGTGCAGAACCATGTATAGGTTCAAAAAGTCCAGGTCCCTGATCCAATAATAATCCAGTGAACTTTTAGTGAAATCAATAATACTGCATGGATCTAGCATAACACAAACTATTGCAAGCAAACTTGAGAAACATGCTCATTATTTGTGTTATAACTTATTATGAATATTCATTTTCGTACCGAATCCCCAAGGCTAGCAGAAGGAAGCATCCCAATACTTCCAGTGATCATTGAAGCCTCATCAGATAATATGTCGCCAAAAATGTTGTTTGTTACAATAGTGTCAAACTGCAAAATTTCAGTGTTACATATTTTAGTACTTGCATTTCCATCCTTGAGACAATATTTCTTCTGTGAGTATAAATTAGTATAGCCAAATATAAAATCAAAGAGGGGGTGATGTTAATTTATTCAATAAGCGGACCTGTTTTGGATAGCGAACAAGTTGCATTGCTGCATTATCAACATACATGTGTGAGAGCTCAACATCAGGATATTCTTGTGCTAATGCCACTACTCTTTTCCTCCAAAACATGGATGCCTGGTGAATTCAAATGTAGTTAGCATGCAGTAAATGGATCTAAATCTGTCAAAAGTATCTTATTGTCCGTTAAAGAAGCCAAAACATGCACATGTCTTAATTATTCAATGGGTATGCATTTTTCACATAAAGTTTACAAATACACAAAGACCTTTATACAATTTCTGTTAATCAATTCTTGATTTTCTTGTAGAAGTACTTAGGACTAACTAATGCCTATCACAGCACAGTATCATCAACATTAGTCTTGAGGCACAAGTGAGACATCTACGAAGATTTTTCTCAAGTATTGCCAAGCTTTTGATGAATTGATAGAAGTGGCTAACAGAAAAACAAGGCTTACTGAAAAACAAATATCATATACATTCCCACCATGGGTTAGTTATCAACAGAATAATCGTGTATTGTAGACAGGCAAAGCATTAGAAATCATACTACATTATCATGCGTTAGAAAAGAAGCCACCGGATCTCATGACCAACTGGTTATCAAGCAACAACATAAGAACATAAAATCCAAGCTAAAGGCTATCATATTTACAAGCACAGACAATCTACAATTAGGAAAATGTCAATTGGGGTGGTACAAAAAGTAAATTATACCTTTTTGGTCTCATTTGTAAAGGAAACTTTTTTTCTCTCCACTGATTACTATTTTCTCTCTCTTCTCACGCATTCGCACCACTTAAGTTTGTAACAAACTCTGATAAAAATAGACCTATAGAAATTTGCATATCTTGGTGACACAAAAACATCAGCAGAATGAGTATTGTAACTTCTAATACAGAAGTTGCATCATCATAAGGTCTACGAACCACCCAATCTAAACAGAATATCAAACAAGGTAAAAGCAAATAAGAGGCATTCTCTTGCAGCATGATTTGATTTTCACAATTAAAAGTTTAAGCACTTCAAGGCATAGAGCTCAGTTCTAATTTTTGAAAATGTAGGTTAACGCCAATCTTTAAAGGACATCAAACAAGGGAAGATTCATTTGGAAGCAATTGCTATGACTTTTTTTTTTCTATACACGTGTCAATGCAGTGGCAGAAACTTAGCAAAATTCCACAGTAAGTTTTCACAGCTTAATCCAGCGATAATTACCTCTAGTACATTGGCTTTGTCAACAGAGCAAAGTTTCCTACCACGCTTCCGAGCAATGCTAAATGCAACACGGGCAATGCGGTCAATCTGGTATACAAATGTCACTCATCAGATAATCATACATAAAGAAATAATATAAGAGTAGTTATAGTCGATACATAAGCAACACTCTAGAAAACAAGAAAAAGTTCATCACTGCCAATAAAACAGTGAAATATGCATATAGTACGTTCTCTTATTCCCCCTCCTAGACAATGTTAATTCCATAAAAACAATATCAAAAACAAAAATGGGACTAAAGATCTTATGGAAACCCACACCACCGTTCTGTAATAGCAAGATACCTCATGTGCAGCATAAATCTCGGTATTAAATCCAGTCTCTTCGCCATTTTCATTGGTACCAAAGCCCCTTGGCTTTCCAAAATAGATACCTGAACAACAAATAGGATCACAACAAGACTCGGTCAGGTGAGTCATCTTCCCATATTAATAGTCAAATGAAATGAACGAAAAATTAATATTCAAAACTATAATTATTAAAATCATATGACATTCTTTAAAAAATAATCCAGTGCAGCAAAACTAGAATGAGTCAGAACACGACAGACCTCCAGTTAATTCCCTTACAACCATGAGATCAACCCCCTCAGCAACCTCTCTCTTCAAAGTTGAAGCATCAACTAACTACATAAGAATAAACAAAAGATATCAAAAGCACACTAGAGACAGACTGAAAGCCGTTAAAAAATTGTAAGAAAAAAAACATCTCAAACCATTCTATTACTATATCCTTAAGGTTCTGTTTGAATTGACTTATATGAGTTTATTTCTGACATAATCACTTGTGAGACAGTTTAGGAGAGCTTATGGAAGCGTATTATGACATGCCCATAAGTTTAGTTTTTTTTTTTTTTGAAAAAGCAAAACTGAGAGCCAAAATCAAAATCAACAATATCTAGGAGAGCCAAAATCAGTCACTAGATATTGTCAAGAGCCAGCAACATAACAGAAAACCAACAATAGAATACAAAAAGCATCGAAAATACTAAAATGCTCCAAACCCAAAGAGTGTCACATGCCAAAGAGCACTGCACAAATCCAAATTAGCTCATACCCAATCTGTATCCTCACCACATAACCCTCAATCAAATTTACACATTGTTAACTCTAAAAGTCAACTAACCAAGAGCTAGAATGCCTCATCCCAATTTGAGTTAGCTCAACAACTTCCTGTTGGCACCAGCAAACTCAAAAACACCCCAGAGAAAACATAACCTGCAGAATCAGATTTCGCCTTGACCATTTGCACCAGAGAATATATTCAACTACTGATAATCAGCCCCAGACAAATTAAAGGTCATGCATTCCACTCCAATATGTCATAACCCCTTGACTCTAGCTTTTATACATCTCCAAACCATCGCCTTAGTTTCCTCCACCACTTTATAATCCATTATGATTTGAAAACACGGAATCTGCAGAAGTCATTAGAGTTAGCAGCTAAGCTGCACCAGCTCAGAAGGTTGGGATTTACATCTCAAACAGCACGGGTTGATCCCCAAGCAGAACAACAGATGGTCATTTCGCTTCAAGATGCCGAGGATAAACCCTCCACACCGGACCCTTTGATCTGCCAATACCATCCGTTTCCGAGATTCGGATAACCACTACATTAAACTGAAACAAAATTCTGCACTGTGCCACTTCTTATATGAAGATTTTGACCATAACCAATTCCATGATAATATTTTGACTTGATCTACAATCATACAAGTTGTTCTCGGCTAATTCTTCTAAGCAAGCACTCCAGGATAGCTTATCAAAACAGCTTATAGCTTACACAAAAACATTTCGATTTCATTTTATCTTTTTATAATACATAAGCATGTATATGATATGCAGTTATGATGTAAGCGCTTAATTAGACTGTTTATCAAAGTCAAAGCATGCTAAAGGACAAGTCTTTACTTTCAATACCACAACAAGAATGATAAAATGCAATAAGATGAAATCTTTACCTGCGGAAACACAGTCGCCGGTCTGAGATTAGCAAAAACTTGAAGCCCTTCTCGTAACTGAAGCAATCCCGTCTCCGGCTTCAAATGTTTCTCATTTTTATCCCATTTATACCTTTGAACAAAATCAAACAAAACAATTACACAAACCACATAAAAAAAATAATTTTTTTTAAAATTGATAAGAAAAGTTAAGTACCCTCCAATGGCACCAAGGAGAACAGCATCAGATTGTTTAGCAGCAGAAAGAGTGTCATCAGGCAAAGGAACACCAGTAGCATCAAGTGCAGCACCACCCAAAAGCTTCTCTTGAAACTCAAGCTTAATCCCTAATTCAAAAACAAAGATAAATAGAGAAATGAGTACCCAATTGAAAAAAGAACGAAAATTTGGAAGCAATGAATGTTGGGTACCTACCGTGGAGGGATCCAGTGAGAAGAAGAATGTCTTTAGCGACGGATACGACTTCAGGACCTATGCCGTCGCCGGGAAGGAGAGTGATTTTGTAGGAACGTTTTGAAGAAGGGACGGTGGCGGAACATCTTAGGGAGGTTCGTTTTGATGATGAGGGGGTGCGAAAATGAAAGGGTTTAAGGTGGAAGAGTTGAGTTTGCAAAGAAGTTGACATTTTTTGTTGTTGTGGTTTGGTTTCTGCACAAGAGAACAACAATGGTGGAAGTGAATGAGTAGAGAAGGGTAAAGTTGTAAACTAAAAAGGTATGTTTATTGTACGTGTTTGTTTTCTCAAACACATTGAAGGTAAAGTTAAAGCTTGTAGCTACTAAAAATTGCAAATGGATTAGACCTTTGCATGTGAAAATTGGTACAATGGTACTCCCTTGTCTCTATGTAAATTGGCTTGGCTAAGCATCTTTTCAAATTATTAAGCATATGTTTGGTTCTACGCGGAAATTGATTTTGATAGAATTATTTTTGTATAATTGATTTTGGTTAAAAATAATTTGTATTTGAGATACATTCATACATAAAATAAACACTCTTAAAAAAAATACATAAAATTAAGACATTAACTACAACATCAACTTTTATTAATAAAAGCCAGAAAAATAAAATGTGCTTATATAAGAGAACGGGGAAGTATGTTATAGCCAAACCAAACATTTAAATATTTTAAATATTATAGGAAATATTTACTAATGATTATAATGATAGAGACGATATTTAGACACACATAAAAAAATATTTATTTTTTAAAAAATACATTTTTTTTTCAAGTAATCTAGTAGTTGAAGTTCACACATTTTAAATGTTGAAAAATTTGCAATCCCTATATAATATTCTCCTTGTAGCTACCGACTAAGTTGTGTTTAAATAACTAAAATATATAGGCTTAAATATGTGTCTAGTCCCTGCAAATAGGCCGCAGTTGAATTTTAGTCCATGTACTTACTAATCCTCCCAATTTGCAACTGCAAATATTAATCACTTATAATTTGGTCCTAATTAAGAAAACATGCGTACGTGGCAGGTGATTAGAAGCGTGGCGCTTACCTGGCATGCAGTGACTAGGAAACTGTCAGGCTGACTCAGTTTTTATGACTTGAACTGCCCATTTTGCTTTTAATGTATGCTGAGAATGGCAAAATGACCAATTTTGCATCATAGGACATAGGTTTACCGTAAACACTACAAATAAGACTGCAAATAGTTCTGCATCATGAACAACAATCCAACAAACCATAAATCTTCATTCTACAAAATCATCATAATAAGCATTACATAACCAACTAACCTGCCAATTGCGACACTTCCAAAATCTACGCCCCTGATTCTCTAAAGTGTTTGCAATGTAAACCATCAAAGGTTGATGACAGTAGCATACAAGCAGCATTCCACGGGAGGTCGGGAACTCATTAGGTGGGTCTTTAAGGTAACATGTGTACATACCAGCTGAGTAAGAGTCTTTGCTGGAAGTTGCAGTTGACGGCATTGTTTGGGGATAAACACGAAGTAAAACAATTTTAGGGGTGAGGAATTGATTATTGCGAAAGGATTTGGTGAGAAATTCGAACTAGAATGGGTTGGTGAAATTAGGGTTCTTGTAAAAATGGAGGAAGAAGGAAGGAAGAAGAAGAAGTGAGGGAAGATTTAAGTTGAAAACCTAGGGGCATAATCGTCATTTTGTCGTTCTTAGGATTCATTAAGGGCAAAATGGGTACTTCAAGTGATAAAATCCGAGTCAGCTTGTCTCTTTCCCAGTCACTGCATGCTAGGTAAGTGCCACGTCTCTAATCACCTGCCACGTACGCAGGTTTTCTTAATTAGGACCAAATTATAAGTGATTAATATTTGCAGTAGCAAATTGGGATGATTAGTAAGTACAAAGACTAAAATTCAATTGCGGCCTATTTGCAAGGACTTGACACATTTAAGCCAAATATATATTGTTTAGTTCCTTTTCTCTTTCATTTTTTAAAATATGTGCAGGCCCGAACCTTGGCACGTGCAAGGTGAGCTACGGTGCCGGACCTCGCAATCTCAGGAGCCTCAATTTTTTTTATTTTTTTAATATAGCATCAAAAGTGTTAGGATTATATAATAAAATATAAAAAATTAATAGACATTTTGTAATAGTTTAGTGGTAAAATAGAATGCACTTGAGTCTTTGGTCTTGAGGTTCAATCCCGAGCATTTATGTAAATTTGAACCAAATGTAAAAGTCTCAAATTACATACACAACTACTATGCCATCACAATTTAATATGCATTTCAGAGTTATCTATGAATGTAGAAAACTAATATATTCCTTGTGTTGGAGGGTGTGGCAGCCAAGAGACAGCGACTCATTTACTTCTCGGATGCACCATTTTCGGTAGCTTGTGGCACCTTATTTATCAGTGGGTTGGTATTCTTTTTATTCCTCCAGAGTCGATGACTGATCATCTTCATCATTTTGGACAGCTAGCGGGGGTACCGCGATTTACGCATACTTTCCTCAGAGTAATTTGGCACGCAACTGCTTGAGTTATTTGGAAGGAAAGAAACAACAAGATCTTTAATAACAAAATTCAGGATTTGGTTCATTTATTAGACACTGTAAAGTTTTTGTCATTTTCTTGGTTAAAAGCTAATTTTCTCACTTCTGCCTTCAATTATACTGACTGGTGGCGGCACCCTTTGTTATGTATGGGTGTTGGGGAATAGCTTTTTTTCTTGGTTTTTTTAGGTTGTGTTTTATGGCAACGGATACCTAACATTGTATTCCTTTTAGGTGGTTCTCTTTTGCACACTTTGTGTGAGATGAATCACTCTTTTTGAGTTATATTCCATCTTGGTTTCTTAAAAAAAAAACAAAAAAACAAATATATTTCTTGAATTTTTTGTCATATATTTTCATTAACAACTCAAATTAAATTTGTTAAATAATTAGTATTTTTTTCCTATTGTTTCAAGTTTAATCATGCATGCTAGTACTAACTTACTACTATATTTTCCAATATTAGTATTAGTTTGACACTATTTTGATAGCAAAAACACTTTATATAAGCAACAACCAATATATTTAAGACCTACTTTGCACTAAACAAACTGATGATTCTTTTTAAGTTTTTCGCGTTTCTTTTTATTATAAAATATGAACCCAATTTTTAATATTAAAACAACTAGTAGTTAATGAAGTTCAACACACAAGTACGCAAACTTACTTATGAGTGAATGACTATTTTTAATATTTTTTTCCTCTATATTAATTTGTCAATTGTGTAGTTTGAAGCAGCAACTTTGGTTACTTCATCTGTAAAAATAAAAAAACTTCGGTTACACTTACATCCATCCTATTCCATTTTCGTCATGGGACACTAGTGTGGATTGTGGACAGTTACTTGGTCCGTGCTACAATCTTGTTAGACTTTTTTTAGCAAATAGTCTTTTTAGACTTACTAGACTCTAACCTGTGCGATGCACGGGTATCGCACGAGTTTTGAAGAATATAAATATCATATTGATTATACATTCAATACTATGCTATGAAACGACTACAAAAGGGA
>Ga0315915_1003510_pt1 | contig 19836 bp, 16 predicted proteins | sample MpolbnodulesMG_FD_207738 | JGI IMG/M metagenome (GOLD analysis project Ga0315915, IMG submission 207738) | Medicago polymorpha root nodule microbial communities from Los Angeles, California, United States - branched nodules | ecosystem: Host-associated > Plants > Roots > Nodule | place: USA... | reverse complement strand
AGAGAGAGACATGGTGGTAGTTGGGGGAAGGGTGTTTTTGTCAATTGAGGATTTGTTTGAGGGTATTATGGGGAGTGTGGTGTGGTTTAAGAGGTGGCGACTAACAAAAGTCAAATTCATTCATTTGTTTTTCTTTTTTAAATAGTAAGATTCATTTCATTCATGCATTTGTTTGTATTTACAAATGGTTTCTTCTTTGAGATTTTTACTATACAAGTGTTAACAAGAGTTTTTCACAAAACGTTTTAAGAAATAAAAAGAATATATTATTTTAGAATTTGTAGTTGGGTATAAGTTATAACAAAATTCTACAAAACTGATTTGTGATATGAAGACAACATCTGTTTGTAAACACGTTTTTAAACGTCACATCAAACATGGAACCATTAACACGCGTCTTAAAACAAACAACACAATTGGATTTGGTGGTGAATATAAAAGATGTGTGGCTAGATAACAAATACTTCTTCTGTTCTTTTTTAAGTGTTGTTTGAGTGTGAATTTAACATTTCTATCTAACTATTGTTTTGATATTTTAAAGGTATAATTTGCCAATTATACTCTTACCTTTTTTAATTAAACTAACTAATTCTATATATTTGGAAAATTAAAGTTTGTTTTTTTAAACAAATTTTTTTTTTTTTTTGTCAAGTAGCCTAGTAGCTAGAGCTCACACAATTAAATTGTGGAGAAGTTGAGTGTCCATGGTTCGAACTCTGACCCCTGCATATAATATGCAATATCCTTACCAACTGAACTAAGCTCATGGGAATTTCGTTTGTTTTTTTAAAAACAATGTTTGTTACTTTATTATCTTAAAATTGACAATGGTTTAGGAATTAGTTGGAGAAAAACGGCAATTTTCACATCTAAGCTTAAGGTGTGTGACTTTAGCATAAACTTTTTAAAAATCGTATATCCTTTCATTTGGTGAAAGAGTATTTTTGTAAATTTAGGATTTTTGTAAAGGGTACTGGAGGGTCTGTCTGTGGTGCGGCTTTTTTTTAGTAAGATTCATTCATTTGTCTTTTTTGACATAATTCATTCATTTGTTAAATTAAATGTATAAATATGAATGTATTGGTATTTTTTCCTTTTGTTATATTCTACGCCATATGTATTGGTATTCTTTCAACTTTGTTATATTCAACTTTTTCTAATAAAAATGTCAATTAGTAATTAAATAATTAATTCTGTCAAAAATAATAATTAAACTATTATGTAAATATTGGATGATACATGTTACTAAGAGGGTACAATGAATATAGTTTTTTTAGGGGAATGTATAATGTTTTTAGAAAACAATGAATGTAGCATCATATTATATGATAAGAGGGAAATAGAATATCATATTTTTGTGTAACATTTATCTTCTAACTTCATCATGTATCTAAACAAATTTATTTACTTTTTTATTTTTATTTTTATTTTTTTCACCTAATTAAATAATTGAATTTTATTTTTATCATCTCAAATGTTATGAAATCTAACAAACACTAAAACTCAACCATATACATTCCTCTTTTGAGACAAGTATACATCTGCCAACGTTTCGCATACCCGAAATAAAACTCGCGGAGTTTAATAATTGAATTTTATTCGGGTGAAGATGGTTAAGATGGACAAATGTTATGATGTTATGAGTGATGGGGTGTGTCGAAAGGCTGCAACAATTGTTTGTGAAGAAAATAAAGTAGTCGAAACAACGATGGTTGGTTTGTTCTCTTAAGGGATCTCAACAGGGTGATAAGATGTTAGTAGACCATGTGATTAGTGTTGTCTCGTCTAACAGACCATTAGTGTAGAGTCTAATGAGGATTGTTCCACAGAGTTTCGATCGACGTTCTTAATTTTGTCCATCCAAAGGACATGTGAATTCAATGTTTAAGCCGTGAAGTTATGAGTGGTTACATGATCATAATATTGGGAGGGTTGTGATTTTTTTTTCACATGAGGTTGCAAAAAGGCGTCTAGACGCAAAAACCCTAAGGAAGATGAAGGAAAATCGAGGATTTTCGAAAGTATCAACAAGGAATCTAGATATATGATTAAGGTAGTGTGTGCTAAGTGTAAGAAGACACCTCTCTTAGCTTTGAGGAAGATTGCTAGGCTTTCAAGTAAAGATAGGAAAATCATGTCAAAGACTATGAAAAGAAACATAAGCAAAATATCAAAAGGTACAATTAGTAAGTTAACTAAGGTATAGGGCAAGGGTGTTCCATTATCTTACTGTAAGGTACAGTTTCTTGCATAGACATAAGTGTACCTTACATTATTTTGTAAAATATTTGGACCCATTTGTAAAATATTTTTGTTGCATAGACATAAGTGTACCTTACATTATTTTGTAAAATATTTGGACCCATTTGTAAAATATTTTTGTTGCATAGACATAAGTGTACCTTACATTATTTTGAAATACGCATGATTAACCACAAGAAAATTAGAATGTTGTTTTATCATTGTCATAAACTATATAAAAAAAATGGATAGAAATTAGGACTTAGGACTGATATTTTCAGTTTATCTTTGTGAGAGACTAAAAATTGACAAAAATGAAAATTTACAAAATGCAATTATTCCTTTTCCTTTAATTATAAGACCTATTTCAATTTATTTTTGTGACACTTTTCATGCATATTAAAAATAGTCATATAATATAATTATTGTGTATTATCTGTATATGACTAGCTATTAGTAAATTATCTATCTGTATGCGTTCGATATTCACATTTTATAGTCCAAAATAAACAAATAATATTAATAGTTGATATATTTAAAAAATATATATCCAAAGAATAAATTTATGATCTTATATAACAAATATATTTTAAAAAATCTTGTAATCACAGCTGAGCTGATAAATCTGAGACTAAAAGCAAGTCTCGTCAATTTTGACATAATCTATGAAAAATGCCAAAATATCTAATTGTTTTGCTTTAGGTTGTTGTGAAAGAGTTTGGTGAATAGATTGGTTATTGTCTGCTACATTTAATTAATTTGGTTTCTGTTGACGTCACAATTTACAAACCTTCAACAAATTTATTTTGTCCGTAGTTTGTGCTATTTATTTTTTAATCATGTACCTCTTATCTATTTTGTTTTGATGCTTTAGATAAAATAGTAACATTAGGTTTATACTTTTTCTGTATGACAAGTAAATTTCGATGAGATAAGTTGATATAGTTATGCAAATAAGTGCGTGGGACATGTTGATCTTTTTATTTTTATTTGAGTGGGGGAACGTGGACATGTTGATATTTTGTCACATTAGTTTTATTTTATCATGTTTTAAGTATTTTTTTTATAGCAAAACTAGCATGCATAAAAAAATCATCATAGATGACTGTGATCCCTCCCAGCAATGTTGGTATCAGAGGTCTAACAATCATTTCCAAAAAATAAAAAATATAGTAAAAATATATCAAACAAAAAAATTGTCACATCACAAATTTTGAATTAGAAACTTAAGAACAAGTTTTTTAAACAAACGTGACTGATTCTGCAAGCGATGCCAATTAAGCTTAATATTATTATTTTTTTAAACCAACTCTACATCTTAGACTTATAAAATAACGGATATAAGAACAAAGAGAGAAGGGAAACATAAACCAAAACGTGCGAAAGAAAACCGAAGACAAATGTCAAACCCAAAAAAAGAAGAAACAAGAAAAAAGGCGAAATAAATCAAAAGAAAACTAAAAAGAGCGAGAAAGAAACAAACTCAAACAACTATTACATCTTACTCTAGGTATTATAAATCTGAAAACCATTTTAACTTAATAACTATTTTGTCAACAATTACATTTGATTTAAGCTATGAATAGTGCTAAAAATAATTCTTTTTCAACACTAAACTTTTTTTTTGGGTGAAATTCATGCGAGTTTGGTACTTTAAAAGTGAGTTTCACATGAAGTAGTATGATCTTCGTAACTTTCATCTTATAAAAGAGTATAAGAGCCAGGGTTAAAAAAAATTATATTCCTAACATCCTTTCTGTTTCACTATTTAGAGGGATCAACAACTTGTTTATCCATGCAAACCTTTCTCTGATTATCATTATTTGCACATTAGCCCCCTATCGACGACATTAGAAAGACCATACCAAGTTACCAACCCCTATAAATAGTAAAATAAAATATCACAAAGATGGTCAAACTCAAAATTCCACACGGAAAAAGCATATCAACTTGCAGTTCCAAGTTAACACACGTGCAAGCAATGCAACAAGGTGTATGTATGGAATTGCATTATTGAATTGTGTTTTCGGTTACGTTTTGCATTGAATTGAATTGACTATGTTTTCAAGTTGAAGACTTCCACTGCAGGGTACAACTGTCTAAGCATTTTATTTCACCAACCCACTTACACTTCCTTCCGGCTTCTCCTACCCCCACCTATCTCCATTTGAATTATTAGTAGTCCCTATAGAACTTACAATTATGTATTTCTTCTTCCAATTATTTATCTATTTAAATACTACTCCATCCGTCCCAGTATCAGTATGTAAGCACCTTTTGCATCTAATAAAATGGTGCTTAGATATAGAGACAGAGAGTAATAATTATATATTTTATTTTTATAAGCAACAAGTAATCAATGTTGAACCTTCAAAATCAAAAAGTTGTCACTGTTGACTTAGTTGGTAAAGAGTGGCTCATTCGCAAGGTCGCTGATTTAACCTCTCATTATCAACATAATAATCTTTTTAATAAATACTTTATAGGTATTGATTTGTCCAGTGAGGATGGATGAGAGGCAACGGTGGCGGAATGTGCTCCGGTACGGTGGCGATGAGTCTTCGTCATGGAACGAAAGGTGCCTACAGACATGTTAGCACTCAAACCCTCAAGTTAGTAATAGAACTGAGAAAGAGTGTGTAGAAAATGTTGTGAAAAGTGTATCATACCTTGAGGGTGAAGCTAAGTCACCCTTCTATAGGCGCGCGTGAGAATAACAGTCTCTGGATTTTGCGGCGTGTGATTAAGGAGCGGTCAGAGGACATGTGTAGGTCGATCCTTACCCGGAGGCATGCTTGGAAGCGACACGGTGTCCTGAAGTTGGTGTGATCCTTCGGCGTTGAGCCTTAAGGCAGCGTAAGTATAGTCCACGTGTTAACATCAGATTGGTCTTCTAACGGATCCTTGTTAGCTCTCGTCGAGCCTTGAGACTTGTCTCATCCTAGTAAGACCTCGTAGCCTTACTCATCTAAGATAAATCTATAAAAAAACTTAAATGTACTTTTATTCCCCTATTTTCAAAACAATGAAGTTTTAGCACTCATTTTAAAAATTAGTTTTTGATGTCCCACTTTCTATTTTTTTTCAAGTTTTGATCTCCCCTTAGGGATCAATTTTGATGATATAACAACGTCTAGGTCGACAAATTTAACAGTCATGTCATTATTGTTTTATTCAATAATTATTACTTTATAAAATATTTCATTTACTAAAATAATTAATTAAACTAAATTTTAATTTAATCCATTTTAAAGCACATGATTGATATATAAGAAGTGTGTATAAAAATTAAATCCATTTATATATTTAGGAAAGAAATACATGGAGTTTCTTCGAATAAAGTCACGACCATTTCTAACATTTTATGGGTTTTAGGCCAAGTTTAAGAAAATGACCCCCTTATATAATAGTAGATCATAATTTTTTTTTGTTGTTAAACGGTGAATGAGATATGCATTAATCAAGATAGTCCCCAAAATATATATTTTAAAATCCAAACAATGTTGACACTTCAAAATATCTTGTGTCAAATGCATCTCATCCTATATATTATTAATAAAAAAGAATAACAAAAAAAATTTGGGTCGACCGAACCAAACACAACAAAGCTAAGTAAAATCCAAACTATTTTATATAAGTTTCATTATCTCATTTGATAATTCTATTTTTTTTCAGCAAATATTATTCACAACGAATGAGTGCAAGATGCACAAAAGCATTTGCGGGAAAAGCGAAAAAGAAAGCATACAATAGGTGCCGTAAATATGCGGAACACCCGAGACAACCAACAAAACCACCCCACACACCCCACTAAAAAGCCATAGATGGCTGAAAGAGGGGCCTAACCAAGGCTAAAATTATGATGTTGGGGTATACATGAGGCGACAGACTAAAATAATCCGGCAACACCACGCATACTCCTGCATCATCACAGCCAACACAAGCAGAACAAAAGGGGGGCGCTAAAATTCTATTGATTTATTATCTTTAAAATTTCTCAAAGAACTTCATTATTATTCCAGTAACATAAAAACCTTTTATCATTTATTAATAGAAAATTATATATTACTTATAAAAAATCACAACAAGACCAAATTCGATGTCTCAAACATGAAACTTTAATGCTGAAAGTCATATTATATTATGAAATCTAAATACAAATTCATGTTAAATTCAATCTGAAACACCAAAAAACACCTCGAAGTAAAAAACAAACTTCGTCTCTAGGAAGTAGTACATATTTTGCGTTTTATGTGTTACTTCTAAATTTTGTAATTTGACTATTGAAATGCTGGGGGGTGAAAATGTTGAGTTGGGGGTGTGAAAATGTAATGCTGCTGGGTTGTAAAAAAAAGTGAAATAACTGATGGATTTAAGTCTGGTAAATGTTTGGATCCTCTTTGCAATTACTGCTGTTTATACCACCTTTAAACTCAGTATTACTATATACACCCCCATCCGTAAAAAAAAAAATTGGACCTAGCCCGCCACACCCCAGCCTATGCCTTGGGCGAGCCCTGAATAAGTGCATGATCGATAGATGTTATGGCCCGATTGTTACAAATTTTATGGCAAACCAATTTATTTTTTAAAATAAAATAATCATTTTTAGAAGTTTTATTTATTTTTTTATTGAGAAATTGGGAAAAAAACTAAAAATAGATTAAAATAATAATGTGTTTTGAGTACTTTCTCTATAAAATCATTTTTTATAACAATTTTTGTTAAAAATATTTTATTATGCTAAGCATATACAATATTGCTTCTTTTTTTTTCTTTCAAAAAATTAATTATTAATTATTTAATATAAATTTTTTACAGTACATGATAAATGGACCCTCCCTATGATATAATAAATTTAAATACAATATCAAATATAAAAACAGGACCGAGAATATTCATCCACCAACAAAACGTTGGACATAATTAATCAATTGTGTAGTGAGAATGGCCGCTTAGAGAATCATAGTAGAAAAATGAAATGTTACTACACGATAGAATCATCAATTTCCGTTGATTTTATTAGCATAAACTACTTAGTTTACCTTTAACCATTAAGTTCGAGGGTACAATCGGCAACCATTAAGATCTTAGGGTAAGATTTAGCTTTATGCTAAAGACGAATTTTGAATTATGATTTCTTTTTTAGATCCTTTGAAAATGATTGTACAAAATTGATTATGGGTTTTATAAAGCAAAGAAAATCTTATACCTATTGATTTTGAGTTCAAAAGAAAATAGTAGAGATCATATGTATATGTGTGTACAACTCCTCGTAACTAACTTAAACTATTCACTCTGATCTTTATAGACACAAATGGACTTAGAGATGTTACATTTGGAATTGAGGCTTATTTTTTTCCCTTTTACTATTTGGCTAATATCAAAATTATCTTTCTATCTATATCAACATAATCCTAATCCTTGATATAATTAATAGGTGCAATATTACTTATCTTTTTGCATGTTTTTTCCTTGTTCTTTCATTTTTCTTGTTAGAATTTGTTGGAACTCTTTATCATTCATATTTGTTATATTGAGAAAGATTTCAAGATAACTACTTCTTTCGGTCTTATTTATAAGAGACATTTAGGTCAACAAAAGTTGATGTATTTGATCTAAATTTTTAATCAAATAAATCATATTTTATTGACCTGAATACTTCTTTTAAATAGGATCAGAGGGAGTAATTTATAAATTTGGACTTTCTACATTTGTAATGTTTACTCAAATCTGTAATGGAAGCCTGTACATTAATTATGTCCTAAATGGGAATACATCACGTTGTAAATGTTACTGAGAAATATAGTTGACACTTGAATGAAACTATGTTCATAGATTATAATTTTAATGCTTAATAACATTACGTAGTTATAGTCAGAAGCTGCCTTGCATATAGAAAGTAATGATTAAAAAAATGTATCACTTGGCTGAGTTTGTATAGTTTTATAAAACAATGTTTAAGCATAAATTGTTAAGAAAAGTCATGTTTTGATGTGGGTTGATAGTAGTATCGAATGTTATGATGCTTGTTAAATTTTCAATTTGAGATGTATCAGTTTCGGTTTGAATTTCTCTTGCAATTGAACTAATGTTGTAGTTTACTAATTTAAATTCTTAACTTGAGTTACAAAAAATTATACACGTTATGTTTTTGTTACTTAAATGAATAACTTAATGTACTCATCACTTCATATGGTATGTGTAGAGTATTTAACTAGTATGCTCAAGACTCCAATTCTTCCTTCTAACGGCAAACTTAAAATCATAAGGATTGTGTTTTTAGGGTATAATTATATTATTAAGTGGAAGATGAAATTAAAGAATATGATTAACATGGCATGATGTTTTAAGTTAGCTAAATTATCTCCTTCTTTTCAATCAATTTTAGCTTTTAATCTTTTCAAATTTTCCTTAAAAAAATGCATGCACTATTTTACCCTTCAAATTTGAAACCAAGAGAAATTTTGAAAATGTGTCTTGAGATTGATCGTCTTGTACCTAATAAGAATTGTTGCAGCATATCATCTGTAAAGGGCCAAAATGTTGACTTTATTCCAAGTGAATTTTAATAATAATAATAATAATAATAATAATAATAATAATAATAATAATAATAATAATAAAGACTATCAATCACATGCAATAGTTAGGGATTTAGATATAACGCAGTTACTGCATGGACGTAATAATTATTCTGCACTGTTCAATCTAAAGTGAACGGTTAAGATCTAACATTATATGAAATTGTTGAAATCCATACTGCAAATTTGAAACCGTCAGATCAAAAATTGATGAGCGAGGTTTGCTACTACGGCAAACTATATGAATTTACTACGGCATCAAATCCAAGTCCCTTGATGAAAAACAATTTCCCTTTAGCACCCTTAGGTCGAGTCGGTTCCTAGCTCCTTAAATAAATTTCAACTCAACTGAATATTATTTACTCCAATCGAGTCAATCATACCTATAAATCCAAACATATTGCAGCTCCCCAAAGTGTGCTAAAACCGACGCCGTGATTCATTAGGAACAATGATATCTCCAACCCCTATTTAAAATTAAATTATGTGGTTCCATCTAGACCCATCATGTTAGTCATATATATCGTGAAAACTAGTCCTATGATGTAATCAAGTTTCACTTGCACTATTTTTTTAGAGCGAACTCCTATTTTTAGGCCATGAGAAAAATTACAATATCTAATTTAGTCTCTGAAAAAAATATAAATTATTCTTGATTCTTGTAAAAAATAATTAGGGACAATGTAGATGAAAAAAAGTGAAAAGATGAGAAAATAATATGATAATTAGTAGTTTCATATAAATGACAAAATCATAATAGAAAAGATATGTATTAATAAGATATTAAAAAAATAAGATTTAATTGCAGTTTTAATCCTCACATTTTCATTCATTTATGGAATTGATCCTTCCATTTTAAAATCACTCAACTGTGATTCCACCCATATATGTTTAATTTTTAAACTTAAAAATAATGATGTAACATATTTTAAATGAAGTAACATATGATCTGATGATATAGAACCATCTAGTTGGGTCAGCTATTTACATTTCATCAATTCAATTAAAAAAAGAATAATTTTTTGAACTTAAACTTAAGATTTTTTTTATATATTTTTGTAATTTCATGTGTTAGTCATTTTACATCATTAACTCAGATGATACATCATTTAAAATATATTACATCACAATTTTTAAATTAAAAAATCTACGAGAGTGATCAAAATTGAAGTAAATCTTGTATGTTCATAAGATTTGACTACAACATTTAAGTGCACAGGTAGAAGGGAGTCTTCGCTTGTTTCGTAACATATGTTTCGCTTAAAAAATACACTTGAAAATCTATCAATTGTAGGGGTGTTTGCGGTGCGGTTTGGTTCGGTTTTGAGAGTAAAAGTCATCCGAACTGCAAGATAAAAAAGCATACGGTTTGGTTTGGTTCGGTTGACTTTAAAAATAAAGCCTGAACCAAACAAATGCGGTTTAGGTTGGATCATTTAGTGCAATTTTTTTGAGACGATATAATTTTTTGTTTCCAACATTAAAATCAAGTTAAAAAGCTAAAACACAACATATTTTCAACAATGTTTTAAATTTCATCAAACATTAAAATTATTTTCATTTTACAATGTTTCCAACAACATAGACCAAGTTAAAAACGTAGACATAAAGTAATCTTATTTTGTAAGAAATGTAAAAGACTAAGATATTCTCTAAAAGTTCAAGTAGCACGTAAATACGTTTTTGAAATACAAAACAAAGAAGTAACTTAACAAGAGAAAAAAAAAGTTATTTTATAAAAGTTTTCATTGAATTTATATGAGTATTGGTCTAGGTGACATATGTTTCATTAACATTTTTCTTATGTTGCGGTTTGGTTTGGTTTGGTTCGGTTGGTCAAATGAAAACCGCAAACCAAACCAAACCATGCGGTTGAGTAAGAAAATGATCTGATTACATCCGAATCAAATGCGGTTTTTTGCAGTTTCGGTTTGGGTTGGTTTAGTTTACGATTTTTCTATTGGGTTGGTTCGGTTTTGAACACCCCTAATCAATTGTATGGTATCTCATTTTTTTTAATGGATCATAAATTGTAAAGGGTCTTGCTAACCAGTGCCCTCAGGGCAATGGTTAAAGAAACTAAAAATAGTAGTTTTATATTGGAAACTACAATTTTCAAACTTTTGAAAAGTTGAATCCATCACTTTTTACCACTTTTCAACACAATATTTCTGTTCTTGTTCTCTTAACCAATGCTCTAAGGGCAATGTAGCATTTCCCAATTGTAAATTACAAGTATCGCCCACGTGCGATGTGCACATGCATGTTAATAAATACAAGTGATAAGTTAATAATGATTTTAACTTAATTCAATATGTTTTGTCAGAAACAATTATGGGAGTAAGTTTCATGAAAACAAATCAGTTCAAAATAGATTTGAAGATTTTGTTTTCATTCATACAAATCTTCATCTTCTCCTGAGATATATTGCTAATTTGCTAGAGATTAATCAAAACAAAAAATATATTGCATTAATCATTTGTTGTGAGCTAATTGATAAAGATTAAGCACCAAGTTTTTCAGACATTGCTCCTCCATTGGTATTCTCTAAAGTTATGGAATCTGAAAATTTGACCATGAAGTTACTCCAAGCTTCGAAAACAACACGTTTCCATTCACTTTCTTCCTGGATAAAATTGAATAGAAAATAATCCATACCCATTTCCGTTACCAATTTTTCTAAGTTCTAGTCCTTTATCATATAAGAATAACATTTATATTTGAGAATAAAAAAGAGTGAAGGATCCTTCTCACAATGATTTTTTTTTGTTGCAATCTTTCTCACAAGGATTATCTTCAAAATTATCAACGACCAAAAGTTAAAATAAAAAAGAGTTATGTGATTAATGCAATGATAGTAAACATAGTCAAATGCAAAGATGGAATGAGTGAATGCAATAAGTTGTAATGAGCGAATTCACTGTAATGATACTAAAAAAAATATAACAATAAATTTGGTCCAAAAATAAACAATGGATGGACTATTAAAAGTGATAAATAGCGATTTAAGACAAATCTAGTATTAGATTTCGCCCGATATACTCTGAGTTACTACTAATTAGGATAAGCCTCAAAATTTTTACTTCAATGAACTTCCTTAGGTTGTTAAAAAAAATGAACCTCCTTGGGTGAAGAAAATTGAGGCAATTACATTAAAACTATAGAATCCATATAAAGGTATGTGATTCTTTTCCCTTTTTTTTTATAAATAAAATTTCAAATCTATAATCCTTTCTTAGACATTTCATCAAAGAATAGTATGAAAAGGAGATGTAATATATGAATTAAGAGGAAATTGAAGTTAGATTTAATCAAAAAATTATAACGCATTAAGACATCCAACTAAAGTCAAGCAAATTAGTTACACGTTGTAAAAACAAAGATAGAAGGAAAAATCTAACAACATGAAGATGAATCTAATGTAATCGATACAATGAAATGCATTAAGTGAAGATTGAACGAAATCTAATACTTTCTTGTTTCATTAGTGGAGATTGAACATCACACTTTTGGTCCAATGAAGTACATAAGAAAAGAAATGGGAGAGAAAAATCAGATGAAATGCATGTTTGGCCTTTAGCCATTGTTTAATAATTTTATTGTTTTTGCTTTTGGTGTTGGAAAGGTTGTCGTATATATACGGGATCTTTTTTGTACGAGTGTTGCTTTATTGAATAATATTTTGCTGATTCAAACAAAAAATGCATGTTTGGTCTTACGATAGGTTTCTTAGACCGTAAATCATCGTAATCTTGTAAAACTATGGTGGCTCTACGTGATTTTGACACCTAATTAACTGGACCTTTTGATTGGAAGACAAGAGGAACCATATGGTCTTGGCTTAGGACAGTGGAAAAAACTTATAAACGTTGAAAATTGCAACACAAATTCACCTGTCTTCTTAACCAAAATGTTAAAAACATATTGGTACAATGTTAAAGCATCTACGTAGATGTTGTTTAATAAGTACATCTCCATTAGGCATAGGGCAAAATAAGTACTCCTGTCCTTTGTGAACATTATCTCAATGGTACTTTTTTTGGTTTGTGTCCATTATCCCAATGATGCTAACAAACAAAAGTACCTCTATAGACTTGGTTACTGTTACAAACAAAAGCATTTGGACTTGGTTTATATACATCAAATAGTGATGGAAATTATCAACAAAAAAAGATAAAATTGGTACAATGGAAATTATCAATTTTATATAAAATATAAAATCCACTAGGACACAAAAAAATTCAAAAGTCAACATATTGAATCCTGCAAATTCATTGTGTTGAATGACTGTTGTGAAACTAATAAGATTTACACCTTTGTTCTGTCCACTCTATGCTCTCTTCTCCCTAACCTGGGAAATCATAGTTTCTTGTTTTAATTTATAGCTGTCTTTACTTTGTCCATCAATCTCACATAAATTTAATTGTCTTGCCAAGAGTGCTTTAGACATTTGCTTGTTAATTAAAAAATTTATAAAATAAATTTGTTTTTGATAAATTCCTTTATTAATTCTGTATGTGGACACTTTTTGTAACTTGAATGAATTTAAGATGGTTTGTTAGACTATATAGGAAATAACACCACCCAAAAAAAAAAACTACTATATAGGAAATACATTATTATTATTATTATTTATTATGATGGCTTGCAAAAAAAAATATTTTTATTTCCTTTGATACAAACTTCTCTTTATTCCATGAAAATGAGAACCTAAGAAACTTTCAAATATCTTAAGATGTATAAACATCTTAAGTTCTTACAAGGAAGCCCAAATACTTCATTTTCTTTGGTACATTTTATGCAAGGAGCATAAAGAAAGTCCAAAGCATAGAAGCACTAATTACAGAAACATAAAACCAAACATAGTTCTGAGGGAAACAAGAACACAGTTCATGGAGACGGAGGCCAATACATTGCAGCATCTTCGACACCTCCTGCATAAGCCCTGAACTCTAGCTCTTCAATCCCTCCTTGATGATACCAAATGCCATCATCACTGTCATCATCATAGTCATACTCATCCATATCGCTATCGTCATACTCAGAGTCAGAAGAATCCGAGATATCCGAGCAATCTTCCAACATCTCGTAATATCCAATAACATGAGGCCCCAAAACCGCAAGTTTCGGAAACTTTTGCTGCACAGATATGGAGTCAAGTTTGACACCCCAGCAACCCCTCAAATCCAAAATTTCTAGCTTAGGACATGACGAGAGGATTTTATAAACACCTTCACTGGTGACGAGATTGTAAGCCATTTCGAGACGCTTGAGCTTTGGCATTGTAGAGGCAATCGCGAGTGCTTCAGCATCTTCTGATGGTTTTCCCGAAGTTTCTACCGGATGCATATTCCGGCAGAAAACTTCCAAATGTTTCAAGTTCTTCCCAATGGTCTCTATATCACTGCTACAGAATTTGAGACAGTAGCTCAAATCTAAGATTGAAATCTTAGAAAGCTTTCCAGTCATTTGTTCAACAGCAAAAGTGTTGATGTTGCATCTTTGCAGGCGTAAGTTTTGGAGCGAACCCGCACTTGCAAAAGAGAAAAAAAATACAACATAAGTAAAATATGGCAAATTCTGTCAAACATCAAGTTAATGAACAATAAACTTAGTTAACAAGAAGTTCGGATTTCTAGTAATGGCAGATAGCGGCAGACGCTCAAAATGCTATAGCAGTATAACGAAATGCGAGATAAGCACTACATCAATGAAATTAGAGGATTGCACAAAATTGAAGACTATTCATACCAAAAAGCTACATTTTATTACTTCTAATCAAATCTAGGTTTGGAGGCAAACGGCAATTCAGACACTCTCAATTGTATCTCCAATGAAATTATGAAACCAAACATACAAAACAAAGGATGATGCTTACTTATCCGCAATGAAAGTGAAAATCCTCTCGGTCTGGATACCAGAAACACTGAGTTTCCGGAGCGATCCAGAGCTTCTAGTAATCAGCATCTGAACCATCCGCTCAATTTGGGGAGGCTCGGAGTAGCTGCACCAGTCACTGATGTCTATCTCTTGCCAACAGTAAGGACCATTTACAGCACTGGCCCATGATTTGCAGACCCTTGGGATCACGGTCAATCTTTCACAGAGCGAAAGTTTCGTGAAAATCAGCCCCAAAGTATCAGGGATCAACTCATCCCAAGCACGGATATCAGATGCTACTGCCATTTTCCTGCAAAAAAACAAGATTTTGCAACATTGGTTTAGTGGCTGGGAATCCATAACCAAATACAAAAAAATTCACATTTAAAATATATTACTGAGTAATTAAATTCTCACAGACACAAGAATGAATAGTTCAAACAACATATTACACAAAACTTCTTCACACTTAAATAATTCATCAACTAATCAAACCCCCTCATAAAGATAAGACTGAATAGTTAAAATTATAACAACTCAATATACAAAAATATTGAAATTTAATACATTCATGAAAAATTAAACTCTCAAAGGCATGAAAATTACTAGTTCAAATTACACAATCTATAAACAACTGGCAAAGATGTTTCTTTTAGAACATTGAATTTTGTGGAATATTTAATTTCTAAGGATACTGCAATCTAAGCATCAAATTAAACACAGCAATTATAATACAATGATATTTTTGCAGCTTTACATTTTTAACACAATCTAAATAAGGTTAAAAACACATAAATGGAAAAACTTTATCTTTTTTACAAAAAAAAAAAAAAAAAAATTAAAAATATTAACTTTCAGTTAAAGTATAACAAATCTAGAAAAAAGAAAAATTACCCAGATCGAAATTTCCAATTTTTTTCAATTTATCTAAATTCCAAAAAAATAAAAATAAATAATCACTAACACAAAAAGAACAAAGATTTAGTAATTTACCAGTCCAAATCTTCAAGCAATGATGATGATGAGTGTGTCTTGAAGAACCTGAATTAAGGTAACATAAACCAAATAATTCAGCACATGTGCATGTAATAGAACAAAGACACAAATTCAACCACCAACACCAACAACCTTTAATTTCAAATCAATGCAATAATAAGAAAAAGAATATTTTATTATTTTTACGTATAAAAAGTAAGCTAGTAGTAGAGTAGAGTGTAGAGAGTAGAGAAAAAAGAGTTTTTCATTTGTTTTGGAAAAGAAAGAGAAAGAAATGAAATGAAGAAGGAAGAAAGGAATACCTTAGATGCAGAAAATATCAGCTTTTTTACTGTCACACACCACACCGTTTCTCAGTACTTACTCAGATACACACACAGAGTCAAAAAAAAACTGAAGTCTTTGGCAAAAGTCACCAAAAGTACAGTTTCAAGAGACACTGGTTTTTGTGTTGTGGAAAAATAAGACTCATTCACTTGGACTATATAGTACTCTCAAATGGATTTTGTCAAAGGGAAAATTTATGATTATTTATTGATATTTAATTTTAGTCAAAAAGAAGAAAATGTATTTTAATAAAATAAATATTTACTACACATTCTAGTCAAAAAATAACTCTTTCCAGACAAAAATAATTAAAATAATTTTAATCATAAAAGTTAATATATATTTACTCATATTCAATTAAAGTCAAAAAGAAGAAATATATTTTAATAAAATAATGTCACTCTCTCTTAAAAAAATTATGAGTTCATTATATTCAATTTTTTTTAGAGAAGCTTCAATTTTTTATCAAGCTAATGTGTATAAATTACACATAATAAATTTTAAGAAATTTTGATTTTGATTAAAAGTATAGGATTAATATTTTGCACATTCGTATTATAAGGAATTATACTTACTTTTTTGAAGACATAAATATTATAGCAAAGATAATATAAACTTTTGTCCTTTTTAATGACACCAACAATATAACATTCTTTTAGGCAAATAATATTCATGTTGCTATCCATTTTTTGTTTAATAAGTATTAGTTTATAAAATATTTGATGAAAAATATTAAAGTAATTTAATTTCAATAAAATATTTATTATTATTAAAATAATATTTTATTATTAAAGTAATATTTTAATTATGAAAATAATATATTATTATGGAAAAGAGGGAGTACTATATTCATAAGAAAAGGATAAACATTATCTTATTATTAAATGTTGAACTTTTTTTATCAAGTAGCCTAGTGTTTAGACTCACGTTATAAGTACAAAGAAGTGGGGAATCCGTAAATTCAAATTTAGACCCCTATATACCAATGTCCGTGAAATTAACAACCTAATTACACTTAGAATATTTAAATTTTGAATTTAGAACACAATCAAGAAAATGTCGAATTTAATAGGAAAAGACAAAAGATAATTATTATATTTGAGTCAAAGAAAACAATTCATTAAAAATATTGTCTATGAGGTGTCAAATCAACGATAAAGATAACATATGACACGGTAACCTTACGTAACAGTTAAAATAAGTCAAATATGTTGATAGAGACTGAATACCAAAATTACGTCACGCGTAGGCCAAACCAATCTTTTTATTTAAATAAAGAAGCTTATCAGTCAATAGGTCAAACACAAGGCGCACCAGAAAAAGACTTTTAGTTTTATCAATCATAATCAAGATTTAATATAAACGTTGTTTATAATTTATATGTGTAAGCACAATAAAAATAGTAGACAAACGTGCTCGTTTGAATGATAGTTTTTAATGCATTTTAACATTAGGAGAATATCGTTCAAAAAACATTAAGGAGATGTGATTCGAGCTTTCTAAGGGAGAGTAGAGTGTAATTTTTATAAGGCTTGAATGCATTTTTGTTCTTCCTATTTTAAAATAAAAAAGATAAAGTTTTGATCCTCCTTATTTTAAAAATAAGATTTTTGGTCATGTTATTTCAAATGTTTCGAGTTTTGATTCCCTTATTTTAAATTTGCTTTTTAGTCCTTTTATTTCAATTTTTCGGAGTTTTGGTCCTGAGCCCACTGGTTTGCATTTCGTCAAAATAAAAGTTAATGCATATTTACTCATATTAAATTCAAGTCAAAAAGAAGAAATATATTTTAATAAAATAATGTTTGCCACTCTCTCTCTCTCTTAAAAAAATTATGAGTTCATTATATTCAATTTTTTTAGAAAAACTTCAAGTTTTTATTAAGCTAATTTGTATAAATTACAAACAATAACTTTAAAGAAATTTTAATTTTGATTAAAAATATATGATTAATATTTTGCACATTCATATCGTAAAAAATTGTACCAACAATATTATAACAAAGATAATATAAATTTTTGCCTTTTTGAATGACACCAATAATATAACATTCCTTTAGGCAAACAATATTCATGTTGTTATTAATTGTTTTGTTTAATGTGTATTAGTTTATAGAATATTTTAATTGTTAAACTAATACATTAAAATCAAGATGTGATGGAAAATATTTTAACTATTAATTAATAAATATTTAATTATTAAAATATTATATTAAATTAAAGATTTGATGAAAAATATTAAAGTAATTTCAATAATTTTTTTAATTATTAAAATAATATTTTAAATATTAAAATAATTTATTTATTTTTAAATAGAATATATTTATTATGGAAAAGATGGAGTACTATATTCATAATAAAAGGATAAACATTGCTTTATCATTAAATATTGAACTTTCTTGTCAATTAGCCTAGTGTTTAGACGCACATTATAAGTATAAGAAAGTGGGGAATTTGGGGGTTCAAATCCAGGCCCAGACATACCAATGCCCATGAAATTAACAACCGAGCTACACTTAGAAGATTGAAATGTTGAATTTATAACACAGTAAAAAAAATGTCGAATTTTACGGGAAAAGACAAAAGCTTCTTATTATTTTTGAGTCAAAGAAAACAATTCATTAAAAATATTGTCTATTAGACTCATATAATAAGTCCAGAGAAGTATGGAATATGTAGGTTCAAATTCAGGCCCTACAAACCAATGCCCATGAAATTAACTACCATACTATATTTAGAATATTTAAATTTTGAATTTAGAACAGAGTCAAGAAAACATCAAATTAAATAGGAAAAGAGAAAAACTGCTTATTTTTAATGAGTCAAACAAAAAAATTCACTAAAAATATTGTCTATTAGGTGTTAAATCAAAGATAAAGATGACATAGGACACAGTAACCTTACGTAACTGTGAAAATAAGTCAAATATGTTGATAGAGACTTACGACCAAAGTTACGTCATGCGTAGGTCAAACAAATTTTTTTGTTTAAATAAAAAAACTTAACAGTCAATAGGCCACGTACAAGGCACATCAGGAAGACTTTTAATCTTATCAGGACAATCTACTTATATTCATAATAAAAGGATAAATATTATCTTATCATTAAATGTTGAACTTTTTTGTCAAGTAGTCTAGTGTTTAGACTCACATTATAAATGAAAAGAAGTCGAGAATCTATAGGTTCGAATTCAGGTCCCTACAAACACATGTCCATCAAATTAACAACTGAACTACACTTAGAATATTTAAATTTTGAATTTAGAGCACAGTCATCAAAATGTCAAATTTAATAGGAAAAGACAAAGAGTGCTTATTTTTTTAGTCAAACAAAGAAATTCATTAAAAATATTGTCTCTGAGGTGTCAAATTAACGATAAAGATGACATATGACACGATAACCTTACGTAACGGTGAAAATAAGTCAAATATATTGATAGAGACTTACGACCAAAGTTACGTCATGTGTAGGTCAAACCAATATTTTTAATTAAATAAAAACACTTAACAGTCAAAAGGTCAAGTACAATGCGCATCAGAAAGACTTTTAATCTTATCAGGACAATCTACTTTTATTCATAATAAAAGGATAAATATTATCTTATCATCAAATGTTGAACTTTTTTGTCAAGTAGTCTAGTGTTTAGACTCACATTATAAGTGAAAAGAAGTAGAGAATCTGTAGGTTCGAATTCAGGCCCCTACAAACCAATGTCCATCAAATTAACAACCGAACTACACTTCGAATATTTAAATTTTGAATTTAGAACACAGTCATGAAAATGTCATATTTAATAGGAAAAGACTAA
>Ga0315915_1003507_pt1 | contig 19848 bp, 12 predicted proteins | sample MpolbnodulesMG_FD_207738 | JGI IMG/M metagenome (GOLD analysis project Ga0315915, IMG submission 207738) | Medicago polymorpha root nodule microbial communities from Los Angeles, California, United States - branched nodules | ecosystem: Host-associated > Plants > Roots > Nodule | place: USA... | reverse complement strand
GCAAAGAATATGATAACAATCTTTTTCAAAAATCTTGTGAACAAAATGGAATGTCATTTAGATTTTCTTGTCCTCACACCTCCCCTCAAAATGGAAAAGCTGAAAGAAAAATTCGTACAATAAATAACACCATCCGCACCCTCCTTGCTCATGCTTCTATTCCTCCAATATTTTGGCATCATGCTCTTCAAATGGCCACTTACTTACACAACCTAATTCCAAAAAAGAAACTTAATCTTCAATCACCCACAAAAATTCTCTACCAAAAAGACCCAGCTTATTCACACCTTCATGTATTCGGTTGTCTTTGTTATCCCCTCATTCCATCCACCACTAGAAATAAACTCCAACCTCGATCTACACCATGTGTTTTTCTAGGTTATCTGTCTAATCATAGAGGTTATAAGTGTTATGAATTGTCGAGTCGTAAAGTCATTATCTCTAGGCACGTTCTGTTTGAGGAAAATACTTTTCCGTTTTCTACAATGAATGCTCCTACAGTGCCAAACTACAATTTCTTAGATGACGGCATACTCCATCTTGCTCACTCACAATTATATACTACACCTCAAACGACCCCTTCTCCCCACATAACTACTCCTTCTCCACCTTCACATACGACCCAACAATCCTCTCAAACTACACCCATATCCAGTATTAATTCTCCTTCCCCAACACCGACTTCTGAAACACCAACTTCTCCTACCTCCCTACCTCAACATATAATCACTCATGTCTCCCCACATGCACCACTTTCTCCTCAAATGAAAACCCGCTCCCAACAAGGCATTTTTAAACCTCGTCAACTTATCAACCTACACACATCAACCCCTCAATCCATTTCTCCTTTACCCACAAACCCAATTGATGCATTAAAAGATCACAATTGGAAGATGGCCATGAAAGACGAATATGATGCTCTTATTAATAATAAGACATGGGACTTAGTTCCTCGTCCCTCTAATGCTAATGTAATTCGAAGTTTGTGGATTTTCAGGCACAAGAAGAAATCTGATGGTTCATTTAAGCGTTACAAAGCTCGTCTTGTAGGTAATGGTGCAAATCCACAATCTGGTATTGATTGTGGTGAAACATTCAACCCCGTTGTTAAACCGGCCACTATTCGCATGGTTCTTAGCATTGCTTTATCCAAGTCGTGGTGTCTTCATCAACTAGATTTCAAGAACGCTTTCATGCATGGAAATCTTGATGAAACGGTATATATGCACCAGCCTCCTGGCTTTCGTGACTCCCAACATCCTGAGCATGTCTGTCTCCTCAAAAAATCACTTTATGGTCTCAAACAAGCACCTTGTGCCTGGTACCAAAGATTCACTAACTATGTTGCCACATTGGGTTTCTCTCACAACATCTCTGATCATTCTTTATTCATTTACCATCATGGTAATGATACAGCTTATATTCTCCTTTACGTTGATGACATCATTCTCACTGCTTCTTCTGATGCTCTACGTAACACTATTATGTCTAAGCTTAGTGTTGAGTTTTCCATGAAGGATTTGGGTCCTCTGAGTTATTTTCTAGGCATATCTGCCACTAAACATACAGGTGGTCTTTTCTTATCCCAAAAGAAATATTCAGAGGAGATTGTAGAACGAGCTGGCATGTCCTCTTGCAAGTCATCACCTACACCTGTTGATACCAAGGCAAAACTCAGTGCTTCTTCTAAGAATTCATATCATGACCCGACAGAATATCAGAGTCTTGCAGGTGCTTTGCAATACTTAACATTCACAAGACCTGATATCTCCTATGTTGTTCAACAAGTATGCTCATTCATGCATGATCCTAGAACACAACATATGTCGGCTTTGAAACGTATCATTCGGTACATTCACGACACTCTTGATTTCGGTCTTCATTTATATCCCTCTTCTGTCAGCAAACTAGTATCTTACACTGATGCAGATTGGGCTGGCTGTCTAGACACTAGAAGATCCACTTCTGGCTACTGTGTCTACCTTGGTGATAATCTAATCTCTTGGTCTGCCAAGCGCCAACCCACACTTTCTCGGTCTAGTGCAGAAGCTAAATATCGCGGAGTCGCAAATGTAGTATCTGAGTCTTGTTGGATTAGAAATTTATTATTGGAACTACATTGCCCCATCACAACAGCTACTTTGGTCTATTGTGATAATGTGAGTGCGGTTTACCTTTCTGGCAACCCTGTTCAACATCAGCGCACAAAACACATCGAGATGGATATTCATTTTGTGCGTGAAAAGGTGGCCCGTGGACAAGTAAGAGTTCTACATGTTCCTTCGCGTTATCAAATTGCTGACATCTTCACCAAAGGTCTTCCGTTGCAACTCTTTCATGACTATCGTGATAGTCTCAACATTCGTCAACCTCCAGTTTCGACTATGGGGGTGTATTAGTCTATATACCCAGTGGGGTATATAAAAGTCTTAGAATATCATTATTGCAAATCAATGTAAATTGATTAGCATTGATTAGTCATGAATGTATAAGATCAATACTCTGATTGTATATATACAAACCTAAAGGAATGGAAAGGCAAGGCCTATTATTCTAACAAAAAATTAATTTATCTTCTTTAACAGACTCAATTAAAGGAGTACTCAAAATGAGCTCATTTATAAGTTGATCAAAACACTGGTTTACAATATGATTGTTCTATACGGGAAATTCTTGATCAACGAGATTGTGCACTTTAGCCTGTTGAATTACCTTGAGAGGTTGACCATCTCCTAGAATACTTGTCCCATCTTTTATCCACAAAGCATAAAAAATTGAAACTTTGAACCCGATCTAATCTTCCACCGAGCACCTTTTTGTACCACTCTCTTAGCGGTAAATATTCTTCTCCAACTAAAGTTTGGTTCATGTCCAAGCTTTCTGGTGGACGAAATTGGCAAGTGCACTAAATCATAACAATTAATAAAGTAGTAAGTTTCTCGGTAATTAGCAAAACTTATTCGAAAGAAAATTGTCATCCCCAATGAAAGATTAGGTTTGTGTGATTTAGATGTGTAACGGTGATTAGGGGATCCTTGAATCCCCTCTTCCTTCTTTGTTGGAATAATGCAAAGTACTTATTATTAAAACCTAAGAATTACATAAACAATGGTTTACTATATAGAGAATATTCCTATAAATGTCGGATTATCCATAACCTCCATAACTCAATTATGAAAGCCATGATCACATCTTTTGACTGCAACATCCCGTGTGACTCCTAAATTGTCATCTAAAGGAATTACACCTCATGAGATATCTAGAGGTTCCTCAAACCAGGAACAACGATGCTTAAAAAACATACCCTAGAGGTTCCTTAAATTGTCAAGCATCAGGAACAACTAATCGATTGAAAACAATACAATTTGTTCCTCAAACCATTAACAGCTCCTCTCAACTTATATGTCTTCAAATGCAAATAAAAGTACTAAAAACATAGTAAAAAAATGTCATATCATCACTTTCGGTCTAGATAGCTTCCATGAGGAAAATAAAGCACCTTGATCAATCTTGAAAGCAAACAGTTCAAGTGTGTGTCGAATTTCCGATCTTGTTTTCCTAACATTTCTTAGTTGATGACGTCAAGTATTTAAACTCCAAACCTCCAAAAAATTTGTAGACAACAAGCGTGTCCCTTTATAACTAGTCAATACCTCTAATTGTGGAATCTCCATGACCCCACCAGTACGTGTTAATAATCTTTTCGATGATGTCAAAGAACATGGTAGAAAGCAAGAAAATTCTCATCCCATAAGATGGTATTGCTTGCAGTACATGTTTTATCATTATATCTCTTCCTTTCACAAATACTTGTTGCTCCAGTCATATTTTTGAGAAAGCTGAACGTAACATTCCTTCTTCTACCAACCATAGACGGTAGTCCGATGTACTTCATTGTGCATAACACCGCCTGAACCCCTTAAAGTCTGATAATTGTTGATCCCTCATTGTGCATAACACATCATTTAAGTCATCAGTGTTTAATTTTCACACCCCCAACCCAAGCAGCAAAACACGAAACTGAAGAGGAAAAACGCAGAAACCTACTGGAGATCATCTATGTCACAAGAGGAAAAAGAGAAATTTTTTTTTTATATTTTGTAAAACAATTGGAGATTCTCAATGATGGTATCCTATCATTGATTTTTTTAGATAGGTTTGCTATGTTTACCTATCATTTTACCTAGTATTGTTGGGTTTAACCCAACTTTTTTTGTTTTTGTATTTTTTTATTATTAATAATATATAAGATATGTGGTGCATTTGACACTCGATGTTTTGTGTTGCTGAGATTTTGAAAACATTGTACTATGGCGACTTGGGTGCCATGATAGCTGGAATATCAACCATCATAATTAATACATGTCTCATTCATCATCTATAAAAAAAATGATGCAAATGTAAAAAATGTGGCTGATAACATTATCCATATATAGAGGGCCCTAGAACAAATGTAAAATGCAAGAAGTGCCAAAAGAATCAGGAAAAAGAGTATAGTTACATCAAAAGACAAAGGTCAAGCCATCAACCCAAAATGAAAAAACAAAAATCGTTACGAAAGGACTCCCAAACCAGAGAATAAATTAGGCCATGCATGAACTAAAATTGCAAATAGATTTTTGGATCCATCTTTAGATAGAGAAATACTTATATAGACACAACACCAAATCAAAATCATTTTTTTTTATTACATTATGTGTGTGTGCTAAATGGCTTATTTTTATGTTTGTGACCAAGCAAGTGTATCTCGAGACCAATCCTAATTCTTGATTTATAGTAAGAGAGAGAAAAAAAAGGAGAGATATTGAAATTAAAATAAGAAAGTAATGAATTTTAAGGGTTGAGATTTTTCCACTTTATAAAATATGAGAAAACTCGAGAAAACCAATGCATACACGCCAGATAGTAGTAAATAATAAACAATGGAGCAAACAGAGCCATTATTATTGAACATAATGCCAAGGCTGGCACATATAACAACCAAAATAATTTTGCTATCGGATATATTATTATTTTATATACCACGAGATAATCACTCATAATAAAAAATTATCTTAAGACGTGACCAATTGCATTCCACCATGTTGTAAATTAGTAGTGAATAAAAAATCACCTCTTTTGAAGAATAACATTGTGATCCTAATCTCATCAACTACTATAAATACTAACCACCACTATGGTTACAAGACACAAGCCTTTCTTTCATTTACCAAATATAGTGTAATACATTTAAAGCATATTCAAAGATGTTTTCAGGTGTAACAGGTCTCTTTGATAGAGGCCAAAAGTTGAAGGGAACTGTGGTGTTGATGCAAAAGAATACTTTGGATATCAACGCCCTCACTGCAGCTAAAAGCCCCACTGGTATCATTGGTGGTGCCATAGGTGCTATTGGTGATGTTGCTGGCAATATACTTGACACTGCCACTTCCTTCTTGGGCCGTTCTATAGCTCTCAAGTTGATTAGTGCTACAAGTGCTGATGGTAATAACTTCTTTCTCTTTCTTACTCTATTTATAATTTATTAACCATTCGCTCCGGTGACACCGGTTAACATTTTCCTTTAAAAAATGTGTACACCAACGGAATTAATTGGATGTAACGGAAGATGGTAATTAAAGTTTGAATCTTGATTGAGAGAGGTATCACATTTAGTGTCTGATGGATTGTGAATAGGATTGATTACCTTCATGGAGGGAATTTATGAAAAGAAAAAAATTGTGTATATATTCTTTTATTACAGCAAAGCTATAGCAGTTGACACTTCTATTTTATTTTTATTTTTTAAAATGAAGATCCTTACTTGACAGCCAAAAATTTCATCATTGTCTCTTAATTAAAATAAAAAAGAATGAAATTATTTAAGTAACTATTTAAAATAATTTAGGCATTTGATTAAGTAAAGAAATGATAAAATTATATGGAAAAGAATAGTACTAGTGGAATAAAAAATTACTACATAAAAACTTATATCCAATGTATATTGAAGAGAGTATATCTATTAATGGTTTTGTAAAAAAGAAGTATATATAATGCAATAAGTGTGATATTCGGCGTTTGCATTGGACTTTATATTTGTCATTTGGTATATATGGATCTACGTGAGGGGTGAACATGCTCACTTGAAAATTTTAAATTACATCTTGTACCATAAGCTGTTTAAAATTTGACATCCCTCTGTTACTTTATATTTGAACTTCTGTCTTACTAGATTTTTAAAATTGAAAATTCTACTCGTTTTTTTCTATTTAAAATTGTTTGTTTTCATACTTCTATGATCTCTTAGACACTTTTACCAACATTGTTGGCATGAGGGGTAGACATTTGCACGTGGAGGATATATTTGATTTAACAAAAAAAAATTGAGGAGTTTTATTTTTTAAACAAAAATGTTCCTTCCTCCGATCCTATTTTTATAACAAGTACAACAATTATTCAATGAATCTAAAAAGTCAATTATTTTTTATAAATAAGAACAAAGGGAATATTATGTTAGTTGTTAGTATTTCCTGTATGTGAGAATCAAACTCGAGCCTACATTTATTACTCCATAACTCTTCCACCACACCACCAAGTCAGCCTATTACTCAACAAGAGTTTTTGATACCTCAATCCATTAAGATTTACCTTATTTTCCCTTTTGTTTTTATCATTGAAAACATGTAATAGTGACTTTGATGTAGAATATTGGTTATAAAATAATCAGATACTATCAATTACCATTAAAATATTGAAATTAGTTCCTTTTGACATAACTCATGCAAGGTAGGTGGATGATGACCATATAGAAAGAAAAAAGGATCCGTAAAAAAATAAAATTAAACTTTGAAATAGCCATAACATGTTACTATATTGAAAATCATCATTAGTGAAACTGAGAATCCAATTTTTGACAATTTTTATAGGAACTGGAAAAGGAAAAGTGGGAAAGGAAACATTTCTGGAAGGTCTTCTTACCTCCATACCAACATTGGGAGACAAACAAAATGCTTTCAGTATTCATTTTGAATGGGACAGTAACATGGGAATCCCTGGAGCTTTTTACATCAAGAATTATATGCAAGGTGAATTCTTCCTTGTGAGTTTGACACTTGAAGATGTTCCAAACCATGGATCCATCCACTTTGTTAGCAACTCATGGATTTACAATTCTAAAAATTACCAAACCGATCGCATCTTCTTTGCCAACAAAGTAAGAATAAAAATTATATTTCACATGTAGCTTGTTATTTCTATTAACGACAAATATTAGTAATTAGTTTTTAGAAATGCGAGTAGAGGGAGTTGAACTCGCAACACCTAATCTCTTTCTGATGTCTCACAAATCACAAAACCACTTTATCATAATCTCTTTTCCGAAACTTGATATTTTGAACGATTAAATTTATGTAGACATACCTACCAAGTGAAACACCGGCTCCATTAGTGTACTATAGACAAGAAGAATTGAAGACTTTAAGAGGAGATGGAACAGGAGAGCGCAAGGAATGGGAAAGAATATATGATTACGATGTCTACAATGATTTGGGTGAACCTGACTCGAAACCTCAATTGGCGCGCCAAATTCTTGGGGGATCGAGTGATTTCCCTTACCCGCGAAGGGGAAGAACCGGCAGAAAAAAAACTAAAACAGGTTAGGCTACAAACACTTGTGACTTATTTTGGACTAAAAATTTTTTTTTGGTTGATCAAATTGTTTACCCAGCTTATGATTCTAAAGATTTTGGTATTGTTTCAAAAACATATTTTTATTATATATGTGAACAGATCCTAAGAGTGAGACTCGAAGTCCCACTGTTTACCTTCCAAGAGATGAATCATTTGGACACACAAAGTCATCAGACTTTCTTGTTTACATACTCAAATCAGCATCTCAAAATGTCATACCTCAATTGAGATCTGTAGTTACGTTACAACTCAATAACCCCGAGTTTAACACCTTTCAAGATGTGCGCTCTCTCTATGAGGGTGGAATTAAACTTCCTACTGATGTACTAAGCCAGATTAGTCCAATACCATTGTTCAAGGAACTTTTCCGATCTGATGGTGAACAAGCACTTAAGTTTCCACCACCAAAAGTGATTCAAGGTATATATTAATCATAATACCTAGTCCTTGCAGTAATATATTTATACAAAATCATTTATAGAAAGCTAATGGATCTTTTGAAAATTTATTACTATGAACAGTGGACCATTCTGCATGGCAGACTGATGAGGAATTTGCAAGGGAGATGATTGCTGGGGTGAATCCACACATCATCAAAAAACTCTCGGTAAAGTTAATAATTTAACTTTGTCAAGCAAGTACAAAAATTATACTAAGACTATTTTGTAAACATTATGTTATTTTTATAATTGGTGACATTATTGCTTGCTACATTTAATTCAGGAGTTTCCACCAAAGAGCAAGCTAGATAGCCAAATATTTGGGGATAACACCAGCACCATAACCAAAGAAAACTTGGAGCCAAACATGGGTGGGGTCACTGTAGAACAGGTAATGACATATTTGATTAGTTCTATTTTTTTTCTTTCCAAAGTGGCGTTCATGAATTTCGTCGGAGAGAAAATTTGAAATCTATCCCTTGAGATTACAAGCTCGACTTTAATCACTGAATTGACGCCTCATGGACTTAGTTTGAATAATATTTTTCTCCGTGATTGAATTTTTGTTATTCAAGTTAACCACATAAGCTAAATTTATTTTGTCCTACAGGCTATCCAAAACAATAGATTGTACATACTTGATCACCACGACCCGCTCTTTCCATATTTGAGGAAAATAAATGCAACCGAGACAAAGGCCTACGCTACTAGAACCATTCTTTTCTTGCAAGATAATAGAACTTTGAAGCCATTGGCTATTGAACTAAGCAGGCCACACCCTCAAGGTGATAGTTTTGGTCCTGTTAGCAATGTTTACTTGCCCGCAAGTGAAGGTGTTGAAGCTTCAATTTGGCTCCTTGCCAAGGCTTTTGTTGTTGTAAATGACTCCTGCTATCACCAACTTGTCAGCCATTGGTATAAATTTCATTAATCATGTTTATGCAATCAAACATAATTTACCTATTTATGACTAATTCATGAATATCTACATGTGTGATAGGTTGAACACTCATGCTGTTGTTGAGCCATTCATCATAGCAACAAATAGGCATCTTAGTGTGGTTCACCCTATTCATAAACTCTTGCTTCCACATTATCGTGACACAATGAACATAAATGCACTTGCACGAAATGTCTTGGTCAATGCTGAGGGTATTATTGAGTCAACTTTCTTGTGGGGAAATTATGCTTTGGAAATGTCTGCTGTTGTTTACAAGGATTGGGTTTTCACTGAGCAAGGCCTACCTAATGATCTAATCAAAAGGTAACCTTACATCTTTGGTTAGTCAATTTTATAAAAAGATATTAATATCAAAAACATAAATTTTTATGTTCATGTGGTGTCGGTGGTCGGAACTTAATTAACTTTGTAATTTTAAAGTAGAGAATCAACAATTAATTACATATCAACAAACTCTAACTAACTTATATATTTCTATTAGACAGACTTAAATCTCCTCTAAAACAGTTGTAAAATGTTCATTAAAATCACTTTAATTAATAATAACTCCCTAAAACATATTGTTTGTATGCTAATTTTGTCTTCCTTGCTGGTTATTTAGAGGAGTGGCTGTTGAGGATCCAGCTTCTCCAACCGGTCTCCGCCTTTTGATAGAGGACTACCCTTATGCTTCTGATGGACTAGAAATATGGGCTGCTATTAAGTCATGGGTTGGTGAATATGTGAATTTCTATTACAAGTCTGATGAAGCTATTGCACAAGATTCTGAACTCCAAGCATTCTGGAAAGAACTTGTAGAGGTTGGTCATGGTGACTTAAAGAATGCTACATGGTGGTTTAAGATGCAAACTCGTGACGAGTTGATAGAGGCCTCCACCATCCTTATATGGATTGCTTCAGCACTTCATGCAGCTGTTAATTTCGGACAATACCCATATGGAGGATACATCCTTAACCGACCAACTAAGAGCAGGAGATTCATGCCTGAGAAAGGATCACCTGAGTATGACGAGCTTGCTAAGGATTACCAGAAGTCTTATTTGAGGACAATCACACCAAAGAATGATACTCTTACTGACTTGACCATTATAGAGGTCTTGTCAAGGCATGCTTCTGATGAGCAATACCTTGGAGATAGAATTGAAGGTGACAATTGGACTTCTGATTCACAGCCAAAAGAAGCCTTCAAGAGGTTTGGAAAGAAGTTGGCTGAAATTGAACAGAAACTCACTCAAAGGAACAATGATGAGACATTAAGGAATCGGTATGGACCAGTGAAGATGCCATATACTTTGCTTTACCCTTCTAGTGAAGAAGGATTAACTTGCCGAGGCATTCCTAATAGTATCTCCATCTAAAATGGGCCATGGTTGTTGTGTTCGTGCTTTGAATAACAGTTGAGAAGGAATTCAATTCCCTCACTTCCTACTTATGATCATGTTATTATGTTTGTTTTATTGTTAATGTTTTACTTTACATCAATAAGAACTACTGTGTGTGTTTGTACCTTGTAACATTCTAGTCCTGTTGCATCAAATGCAGCCTTAATGTTTTTATTTCAGGAACCAATTGTCTCATATGGTTCAAATATGGTATCAGTTGAGTTTTTACTTAATTCTCTCTGATTTTTCGTACGTCTTTTTCCTTCTTCTCGCGCTATTCTTTTGTGCTTTTTGTACCTCCCATGGCTTCCATGAATTGTAACAATCCTTTCACGTTCTTCTTCTTTTAAGTAGCATAGTCTATAATCTTCTATTGAAAACAATTACCCAATTTTCATCCATATCCGTCATTCTTCTTTTAAGTTGCAATTCACCTCACATTAGTGTGTAGCTTTTCAATCCAACCACCTTAGGTATTAAACAACAGTTAGAAAAAACAAAAGAAAATCCTCATAAATTTTCTAATTGTTTTCTACTCAATTTTCCATTATCAAGATTTGTTGTGTGCCTCGTTCCTAAATAAGTGGTACTGTCCACCAAAACGACACCTAATTTTTCTAGGTGATGATACAACCTCTTGTACCACACTGTGTAATCCTCCCAATCTTAAAGACCAGATCCAATTAATAAACGAAGATGATTAGAGGGGTTGTTTGCCAACTTGTGTAAACGAGGAAAGGGAGAGGATAAAGGTGCACATCTTTGTGATTGTGTATGGTAGGATGTTGATAGTGATGAAAAGGTAATGGGTGACGAACAAACATTTTGTAACAGACCTACGTTACACCTGAGGCGGGGTGGGTAGCACTTCATTGATATTATGGCGGATAAAAATGTCACATGACGTATAATCGGACAATTCCTCCTGGTGTGCGTTTTACTTTTACACTTACCGCAAGTGTAGTGTTGACACCGGAGAAAATCACAAAGGGCTTGAGATATTTGTTTCTCTTATAAGTTGCATCAAAGGCAATCACGTCCCTGAAACATTGGTAGTCAATTTGACTTGTTCCATCGCACCAAAACATACTCTCAAGACAATGATCTTCACTCCAGGTAAACTTGGAGAAAAACAAAGGGTCTTTGTCCGCTCTATCTTGAAATATACGCATAGCAGACCACGAGTCACCTTTTGCTATTTTTTCCCTTCCACTCTTGTTGATGTAGTTATATAGGTCCTTCTTTGTAAATCTTAGTGAGGAATGGCCACCTTTTTTACTAATCATATAACCCAGAGTATGACAAGTTCTAACGCCAGTTCAATGCAACCAATCTACAAAAGACTTATTAGCATTACTCAGACAACGATTCCTTGGTATAGCGTGCACATGTTGCTGTGGAGTGAATTGGTGGTTGTGCTTGGAATTCAATGCAACAACAAAAAATTTCCGAGTGCAGGGTTAAACGAAAAATGAATCCTAGCATCACAGCCTACTCGAGTCAATCCCCTCGGCTCCTTTACACTATCATCCCGAAACAGATGTTTTTCTTTCTAAACCCCTATCTATTACAACATAGGAGACGGCCCACTATCGACCCGTCCTTGCCTTTTTTTATACTTTCTTTTCTATAGGGAAAACCCAATACTTTTTGCGTACGATTCATAAAATTTAATTGCTGCGTCGATATTGTCAAAATTCATACGAAGTATATCTTCATCTATCAAATCGGCAGGCTGTTTTCCCTCAAACAAGTCATAACCATTCTCCTTTTCGGTTCGACCTTCTGTATCCATTTGGAAGTAAACTGCAAAAATAACCAATAATTTATTGGAAAACATAGCTTTTTAAATAAACCCAACGCCAGAGCTTGCTTCACCATCAAAATCCATAAATCAAAGCATAGGAACCCAAATTAGAACATAGCCGCTAGGCTTTGAAACAAGACAACTATCAAATAAACTATGACTTAACGGTCTAAAACAACTATCAACTCACTCCTCAATTAAGTCCTTCCTTTTATCTGATCCTAACCCTAATAGTTAAGGGACTAAATAGACTGTTTTTTCTTCAAAATTATTTAACCTATAAATAACACTGCAAACTTATCTACGACAACTATTCTTGTTTCTAGGTAACAAAAACTTTTTTTTTTTAAGAAACTAAACTAGCTGTAACAAAAACTTAAATCGTGAAACAATAATGAGTTTGAAAGAGGCCATACATACCTCGCTGATGGATAATGCAAATCAAGATAAAATGGTTGATAGTGGTCTTCGAATCGTCTTGGAGAATCAGTTGTCAAAACGATGAACAGTTACAATTGATAGATAATAGCGACGATGAACAGTGATAGGAACGATAAAGAACTCGAGGGAATGGAATGGATGAATTGATCTAGGGTTGTTTGTGTAATAGATACAAGAGAGAAATTGATCTAGGGATCTTTGTGTAATAGACACAAGAGAGAGTATTTGGATAGCCTTTTTACTTAAAGGGCAAAAAGGTAAAAGCACGAAATGGGTTGAAATCTTGACCAGCCGCTAAAAGACAAAATAAGGACACGTGTCAATTTTTTGTTGGGTCGTTTTTTGGGTCTGACCATACGAATCGGTCCGGAGAGTTTCCCTACAAAATATGTCTCTAATTATGTTGTCAAGTCTTATGGACGAAAAGTTCAGCGATCAATTTTATTTTTGTACAATATGTGGTTATAAACTTAATTTGTTTTACTGAGTTTTTGTGAATCATGCTGTGATGGGATGGTCTTTATTAGTAAGTGTGTACTTTGATTGGATCTTATCTATTAGTTTTTAACTACAATTATTGATGGGTTCCTGTTTTGCTGACATGCAAGAGGTGTTGGTTGGCATGGTACCGAGTAGATATGAAAATTTATTAGAACAATCATATTTGTATGTATTTAATTTTCATAGATATATTTTTCTTTCCTATCTCATCAATGACATGTTATATTTATCACATCATTCTCGTTTTCTCTCAAGATATCAAATGGTTTTAATGGTTTTAAGTGCATATCAATATTTTTTTCTATTTATCATGTGAATAATGACATACTCCCTCTTTAAAGACTACATACATCATTTAATGAATGAATCTAAAAATCAAACTTTTGCTTATATTAGTGACCGGAGGGTGTACTTTGTAACATAGTTTTTTGTGTTATCTTTGAAATAAGTTTTATATGAAGATGTAAAAACAATTTTCATTGGTAGTTGATTATAGAGAAAATGAAAAAGAGATCAAATTTAATGTACTTTGCATTTAATTTTCCTTTGAAAAAGATAATTTTTTGAAAAAACATAATTAAATATGATAAAAGTTGGTATTTTTTGCTTATAATTTAAGACAAAGAAAATAAGTTTTTTTTACTTATAATTTAGGACCGAGAGAATATATATTTAAGGTCATGCTAACTAATGTCCGAGGACATTAGATAAGAAAACTAAAAAGGTAAGTTTTGCATTGAAAACAACATTTTTTTTATATTTTAAATATTTAATTATACAAGTTACAAGAAATTTTTATTGTAATTGTTTTCTTAACTAATGTCCTGTAGACACTACTTATTACTCCCCGCAAGGGCCAACTCCACGAAAAAAAAAAAGGGCCAATGGGCAATTAAAGCAGAAACATGAGTTGATATGAGGGATCAGGTCCTCGGTCAATGAAGTTCAATTTTGAATAGATAGTTATTAGTTACAGTCCGGGGCTCAAGCTGCCGAAATCAACCCAATGTTAATCTAAACCGACGTTATAGGAATTTGGATTCTCTCAATTAATTTTTTTTTTATGGTTTCTCCATTTTTAATCTCCACCATTAAAATTCACTAACCACTTTTCTTTATAACTTAACTCTCATATTCTCTTTCATATTTAATGGTTAAGATTTCACTTCAGAAAATTTTCAGTGAAGAGAATCCAAATCCCTATTATAGATACTTCCTTGAGAATGAAATATTAATAAACGTGGTAGTTGAAAAATCAATACAATTAGTTAAGAATTCAGTATGCATACATCAGTTTTTAAATTAATGAGTATACTAGTAGTAATAAAAAGTGTAAGATGCAGCATGTATGAATAAAAAAAAAATCCTTGGAAGTGGAAACTACTGTTTGAATTTCTATTTTAAAATGATCAATGATATTTATAAAATCATTTAATGGACAACTCTATGATATGATAATATTTTTGATAAAAACAATAGAGAGAAAAAAAAATGTAAAAACATATTATGAACATAAGAGAAATGGTATTGTCAATACTTCAAAAAAAAAGAAATGGTATTGTCAAAAAAATAAAAAATAAAAAGAGAAATGATTTTTTAAAAGTTGTTTAAATATCATTTCTTTTTCAAAATCATTCTCGCTTTTTAAATATAACAGTTTAATGATAGTGGGTTGATGGTTCAAAACAACTTTGACAACACAACTAATCAAAATATTTAAAATCGCAACATCAAATAATGTTTTTAATTTACGACATCAATTAATGTTTTTAATTTACGTAAGTCTAATGTGACAATTCATAATGTTTTAATTGGTTGTGTGTGCAAATTTGTTTTAGAGCGTCAACCTAGCACCATTAAACTCGGTGTCACTTTTTCAAACTTTACACTGTATCTTTCAATGTTCCACTCTAATCAAGTTCACTCCACGGCCCACACCACAACTTGCAAGAAACAGCTCTCCAAGATAAATTTTGGCTCTAGACGCCATTGACTCAATAACAGGTCTCCTTTCGAGTCAGCCCCCAGGTTCACTTTCATTTTCCATAAGGTGCATGCTCAACAAAATTATTGAAGAAGCTGTAAAAGATGTATTCAGGGGCGAGAGCTCTATTTCACAGAAGCCAAAAGGTGAAGGGGAGAGTGATATTGATGAATAAGAATGTTTTCGATATCAATGCACTCGCTTCAACTAAAAGTGGCACTGGTTTAATCATAGGTGGATTGAAATCTTTTGCTAGTATCTCAGGCTTTATAATTGACACATTCACTGCATCATTGGGTTGTTCCGTGGCTATCAGGTTGATTAGTGCTACCAGTGCTGATGGTAATTACTTCTTAATCTCTCAAACAATTGAACTTCATGAATAAATATGAGACATATAATATTAAACCTAGGTCAAATATAGATCTTACTGTATTTAGTCAACTTTCTTAAAATACCATATTTTTTAATCATTCTTACCCCCATTCAATTTTCGTGGTTAAGGTTTTAATTTTATTATAGAAATCAAACTCATCGTTTACGATTGATGAATCTCATATTGATTAATCATTAATTATACGAATATTTGATTGTATTAAATATCTTTTCAACTAACCTTAAGGTATCTTTCAAAAAAAAAAAACTAGTTAACTATTATATGTTCATAATTAAAACACAATAGTAACGTTTTTTAGGGAAAAAATAATGTAATAGTAACATGTTAATTACTATGATATTAATCTCATATAAAAGACAATCATTTTACTATTTCTTTAGAATTTTTCTATCAACCATTTATATCAACTATTAAAAATTCTTAGTTGAGTCACTTGAATGATAATATAATTGTATGTATCGTCTATATATATAATTTAATAAATGAGATATATTAATATTTATCTGAATCATTGATGTCATACTCAATATAAGAAAAAGTTAAAAATAATAATAAAATCGTTTCTCATTATCATAATCTCTATAATGCCAACTAGTCTTTACATTTAATAAAGAACCTTATCAAATTAACTATTTTTTTTTGTCAAGATCAAATTAACTATTTTAGTAAACAGTAAACAAGACAATGAAAGTTAGTATTTATTAGATCTAAATTTGATTACCTAATTGATTGGATATTGGCATTCCCTACCATCGCTCATTTGCACTAGAGTCGATCAGTCGTGTATTTCAATCATATTATATTCCCCGCTTGTTCTTGTCAAAGACATTAACGTCAAGTGCTTTGGTGAAAGGATATGTTGCATTCTCTTTTCCATCCACCTTTTCAATCTTGACGACAGCACATTCAATAATCTCTTTAATTAAGTGATATTTTTGAAGAAAGTGTTTTGATTTCTGGTGTGATCTTGGCTCCTTTGCTTGACCAGTGACTCCATTATTGTCACATGATAGATGTACATAATCTTTTAGCAAAGCCACCACTCCAAGTTCAGATATAAACTTTTTCATCCGAACTACAACCTCTTTAGCAGCCTCACATGGTGCAATATATTCGACTTTTGTAGTCGAATCTTCTACTACAGCTTTGTTTGGAACTTTTCCAACTTATTGTATCACCATTTAAGGTGAAGAGTTATTAATCTAAAATACATTTACTATCATTTATGTCACATGTAAAACTTGCATCAATGTAACCCTATGAAGCCCCGATACCTGACACGATACAATACTGATATAGCGATACGGAAAATTTTTCAAAATAAAATTTAAAATTAATAGTATAAGTGTACAATGTATAAACATAACTAAAAATGATAATAAACACACTCACATTAATGAAAATGATCAAAACAAGTGACATTTACATTTTTTTTCGGCACAAATTTGATAGCATTGCCTGTCTTTATGTATTTTTATTTCATATTCTTTTATTATTCTTTTTTTAAAAGGAAATATGTAAGACAAAAGTATCAGGGTCAGAATATAAGTTAGCCGTAAATGTTGGGATGACAATGGGTACCATATGAGTAGGGTACTATAGTGCCCTTTTCCATACCCGTGTTTGTATAAAATACCTGTATCCTCGTGGGCAACAACTTTAGTTCCCATCCTCATACCCTATGAGTACCTAAGTGCACATACCTGCACTCATTTCCTGCACTTTAACTATGAAAAGGCACTAAAAATATCACAATTGAAATAAAACTATGATCCAAAAAATTTCAAATCAACTCATAAAATAGTACAAATGGTAGTATTTAACCAAATAAAAACATCCAAAATATCCCTAAAATTTTTTACACCAATAGGAAGGAGCAGTTACTGAATTAAGTACTTTTTAGGTTTAGGTTTTGACTTAAATAGCTAAATAAATTAATTAATTATACACCAAAAATAAATTAACTATTTATCATATTATATAAATATATATATGCTGGTTGCGGGGCTCGGCAGCATAGTACCTTACGTGTGCCCATACCCATTTGAATTTGCGGGTAATTACCCGGACTCAAACCCAAACTCATGAAAACGGGGTTTTACCCTACCCATTATGGGTACCCATCGAGACTGGGTCCAATTGCCATCCCTACGTAAACGACACATATCGTTCATTTTTTTTTCTCAAAAAAACAAAATGGAACCTTTTAGTTATAGTTCAAAATCTCCATAAATAAGGAGCTAGTCTTTAATTCTTCTTAAATGCTTAAGAATGATCTTAACCACTTTCGGTGGGTTTGTATATATATCCACCGGAGACAACCGGACAGCAATGGTGCAACAGAGGAGACAATGAGATAAACGGGAGAGGAAAAATACTTAAACTCATCAGAAAGAGAAGAAAAGAATAGAAAAAAAAACCCAAGCTTTTATACCCCGTAGTAAATCAGGAAGGTATAGACAGAATATTTACAGAGAAACATAATAAACTCACAAGTACAAGCAAGTGATCCTATTGGAGACAAAGAAACATATTAAATAATTGCACATAAGATTAATGGATAATTACTCATAACATAATTACATCAATTACAATAAAAAGAGAATCATAGTATATTTTAACTTGCTTATTGTTGTTGTATAATTTTTTATTCGAGAATTATCATACCTGATTTTTCCTTTTTTTTTGGAATAAATCTTTACTGAAATTGAAAAACAAATTTGTGACATATTAATTTGTAGAAACTGGAAAAGGAAAAGTGGGAAATAAAACTTATCTTGAAGGTTTTGTTACCTCCGCACCATTTTTGGGAGCAGGACAATGCGCATTCGATGTTCATTTTAGATGGGATAGTGACATGGGAATTCCAGGAGCATTTTATATTGAGAATAAGATGAAAGGAGGAGAATTCTTTCTTGTAAGTTTGACCCTTCAAGATATTCCCAACCATGGAACCATCAACTTTGTTTGCAACTCATGGATTTACAATTATAAAAAGTATAAAACTGAACGCATCTTCTTTGCCAACAAGGTAATTATGAAAAATATCATATTTATCTATCATCTTAAATATGTTACATTTTCCAAAATTTGACACCATTAAATAAATTTATATAGACATATCTTCCAAGTGAAACACCACCTCCATTAGTCTACTATAGACAAGAAGAGTTGAAGACTTTAAGAGGAGATGGAACGGGAGAGCGCATAGAATGGGAAAGGATCTATGATTATGATGTCTACAATGACTTGGGTGATCCTGACAAGAATGTTAGCTTGGCTCGTTCTGTTATTGGAGGACCCAACAATTTACCTTACCCTCGAAGGGGGAGAACCGGCAGGAAACCAGCTAAGAAAGGTTATAAAATTTTATAGTCTTTTAAAACACTTGGATATATTATATTTTAAGGTATTGCTTCACAAATGAATATGGTACAAAGATATGAAATTGTCATGTAACTTGATAGTTAATGTTTTTATCCCAATTCCCAAGTGTATTTCAATATGACTTAATTAATGTCTCCTTGATATTTATAAAAGTATAGTGTATGTTATGATTGTTAAGAATGGAAGAAGAGGAAAGATTACTTGAGGAACAAGCAGCCTGTACTAACTCTAACTTACTTGCCACATAAGCTTGTACAGCTGTTAAGTTTGTTAGAGATGCTATGTAAGAATGCTGCAGAGCCTGATAACTAGCTTAGACATGCATTAGCTTATAAATAGAGTTCATCTCCATTGTAGCAAACTTCATTGAATACCACAATTTTTACTTCATTTCTCTCTTTATGTCTTCTCACAAATACTCTCTTTTACGTTCTTAATAATGATGGCATTATTTGTTGGGTTGAAAATGATTCTAAAGTCATTCTTCTAGCTAATACATACTTGCTATTTTGTATGTGAACAGATCGTAAAAGTGAGAGTCGGAGGCACTTTGTTTACATTCCAAGAGATGAATCATTTGGTCACTTGAAGTCTTCAGATTTTCTTGTTAACCTACTGAAATCAGTATTTCAAAATGTCATACCTCAAATAGAAATACAATGCAATAATCAGCCAGAGTTTAATACCTTTGATGATGTGCGTGCCTTCTATGATGAAGCACCCGGACTTAAGTTTCCACCACCTAAAGTGATTCAAGGTACCTAGGCCATTACTACAATTTTAGTCCTAGTAATTTATATTCATACAAAATATGGAAAGAAATCTCATGGACCTTTTGCATTGCTTTTGTTCTGATCAGTGAATCAGTCTGGATGGATGA
>Ga0315915_1003506_pt1 | contig 19853 bp, 11 predicted proteins | sample MpolbnodulesMG_FD_207738 | JGI IMG/M metagenome (GOLD analysis project Ga0315915, IMG submission 207738) | Medicago polymorpha root nodule microbial communities from Los Angeles, California, United States - branched nodules | ecosystem: Host-associated > Plants > Roots > Nodule | place: USA... | reverse complement strand
CGCGTACGGTCTCTCTTCTCCAATCGTCACTCAGCGACCGCCTTGTTCTCTCTTCTCTCTGTTGCGATCTGATTGTGGTCTGTCTTCTCTCCCCTCACTGTCCAAATTAGATCCTCCACCCCAACACCAGATCTGCAACTTTCTGCAGAAGTGGAAGTAAAACTCCGCAGTGCAATGAACGCCGGTGAGGGATGAACGACGGGGAGGAGTAGAACACCGCGGTGATGGAAGAACGACGTCGTGAGGAGAGAGAGAGGGACGTCGTTGAGAGAGAGGAAAATACGGCGGTGGCTGGAGAAGAGAGAGTTGTCGCAGCCTTGCAAGGAGAGAAGTAGAAGAAAATAAAAAATAAAAAATTAATGTATTTATGAACAGTGTATATGGTGTCTGTATTGTGTCAAAATATTTGTGTCCATTTATCATTCCTCGAACTCTTATGAGTATTCTTCATGACTATGAATACAAGTAGACGTGTCGCGTTGTCTGAAACGTGTCGATATCCGACACTCGTATGACACTTGCACAATACATGTTGGAAATCCGAGACAAGTGTCCACAAAAAAATGTTTTTTATTTACTTTGACACTTCTTAAATCATTCTCCAACCCTAATTAAATTCTTCATGATTAAGTTGTGTTGGAGTTAAAATCAACAGTAGATATTGTAATATAACTCTAGGAAGAAAATGATGCCAATGTTCATGGTCGCACAAAAAAGGTTTATCTAATCAAAAGATATTTGAATGTGTAAAAGGAAAAATCAGTCCATTTACGGCTCTCCTTCATGCTCAAGTTGAAGCACAGCAACTGAAATAATGTGCCAGTAATGCTCACTTTATAGTTTCCCATGCAATCAATACCAAATTGTAATACATTGGAAATGTGTATCCCATGATTTAACATTGCATATATTTCAGTCCTACAACTAAAATAACCATTTTGCTAATTTGGAAGAACATAAAAATTGGAACACATAGATGAGTAAGTTAATTTGGTAATCCGGCATATAAGTAGGAGAATCCAGGCTGGTCACACAAATTTCCTCAAGTGGAGATTAAGAAGTATATAATATGGGATTTATATGTGTTTTTAAAATACTTTATGCTGTTATGTGAGTTGTAGAACATGCTTACTTCTAGAAAGATACAACAAATACACACTAAGATTGAAATTAATAATATACTTGAAGAATAAGCTTTATCATCGATTGAAATAACACTAGAATATGTAAAATACACATCCAGTTTCTGTGTTTACAAATAAATGTTCTTATATATCTAAATATTTATTGGTAAGTATCACAATTCAGTGCTGAGGTGGTCTTTTAAGAGGCAAAGAATGAAACTATCTTAAATAGCTAAGTAATACTTTTCAGTACAAGATAATGATACAACGTGAATTTTACCTTCATTATTGGTTGGACGTTGCGTCGTCCTTAACATGAATTTGGACATTCCGTACCTACAAACAAGATAACAAGCACACCGCTGTTAAAAGTTTTGTTATCAGTTATCACCAACAAGACAAGCAAAAACAAAAACTTACCTCTCTTTCCCAATTGTATCTGAACGTAATAATGGCCAAGATTGATGTTTGAACCACCGTTCCGCTCATCATTCCAGTCCACATACCCTGATACCATAAATTAATAAAATCATCAACATCAGGCGCATTATCTGCATTTATGATTATCTTTACAAATATTTATGTGGAGATATGATTGAATTCGAATGAAAAAATTAAACTTAAATTGCATAGCGTTGAAACCTTTGACTTTATTTATCTTACGCAAGAATGGAGTGGAGTATAAGTTTGTGATGACACTTACCACAATGCCGGAAGGTAGCAGCCAGCCTAGGAAAACCCCAAGAGGTATTCCAACCAAGTAGTAACTACCAATGTTTATATAAGCCACTACTGCTTGACGACCAGATCCAACTGCAACGCCTGGAAATCGAAAACCAATAGATACAATCGGTAAGTACAGCATCAAAAATTGTAATATTAAGTTCAGAAAACTGACATTGGAGTTGAGTGTCTATATTATAAGCATATTACTAGAGATTTACCTGAAAGAACAGGTTGAATGCAATTAAGAAGAATAGTAAAAGCCAACAAGATTGATAGTTCATTGACCATTTGGATTACAGATAAGCTTGATGTAAAGATCAAAGCAAGCTTCTCATTAAAAACCACAATTATCAACCAAAATATGAATCCAACGATTACAGTATTTACCACTGAAACCACTGTCGCGAATTTCGCCCCTTTTGCATTGCCTGCGCCAAGCTCGTTCGCTACTCGCACCCTGATATGGACATTGTGAAATGATTAAAAAAGGGGAATATTGAGATTTGAGAGAGTTATTTTTGTTGGGAAAAAGAAGATATCAATAGAAGAAAAAGGATCTATCACTTTGGCACACTTATATAGGAATAACTTTATGTATACTAGAGCTAGAGTTGTTGGGCCGTGAGGGGAAGTTTCACTAGGTTGGATCGTCACATTGAGCTAAGAGCAACCATACAAGTGAGTTGGACACCACATCTTCACTCAAAACCTTAAGACATTTGGTTTATGGATCATCTCACTTATGTGTTGTTCCACCTCAACTCTTTCATCCAATGTGGGACTTTAACTCACACTTGACACATCGAACAAGAGCGACCTTAAATTAATGGTTTTAAATTGTGGCCACAATATTGTGGACTTTAAACTCTCCGCAACAGCATCACAGCTGCAATTTTAACCGCATTGGACACATTTTCCCGTATTTTATCGCTATATAAAGATTCACAGTGTAACTGTAAATGCAATTTTAAACCATTATCCTGTGACATATATTTGCTACATTACACCATTCAATGCTTAGTGAGAACCGATTGGCAAATGGCAAGTGTTAACAATTTTTACAATCTGATACAGCGTTACTGCACCATACATGGAACAAACACACAGAAGTTACATACTATGAAGCAAAAGGTGTATAGACATGTGATACGGACAATGATCTCCAAGAGATAAACTAATGCATCACTTCTCACAAGTCTACTATAAGTTACAATTACATGCTATGAAGCAAATTAGAATGAATAAAATATGATCAGTTTGTCTTGTCAAACTCAATTAAAAGACCCTACAGGGATGGTTGTTTACTGATTTACAGGGTTCTTCTTCATAGCATTGATTCCATTTAATGAGTACATCAGAGATTATGCTACTCTTGGGGCTACCAAAAATCATTAAATTAGGAAGATTTGAGAGGAATAAATAAAGGAGGCTTACAACCAGAAACATACCCGGTCGCAGCCAAAAAACCAAGTGGTATCATGGATTCCCAACCATAAATAGTTACACTGCCAACAACAAAATTCAACAAAAATCCAATAAATAAATAATTAAATACAGTGAAACATGCTATCAGATTAAACTAAAAAGCAAAGGAAGTAAAAAAAATTACCAAACCGAAAGAGCATCAATTGCAACATCAGAATTGTACATATTACCAGACATTATAAGCAACATTCTATAATAGAAGTTCTCTAACCTGGAATATCACATAAACACAATTTAAAGAATCATGAAACCTCAAAAATAAGTTAAAATTAGCACATAAAAAGGAAAATACTAACGCAAGCATGACACCAGAAGCCAAAGATAGTTTAAAGAAATCCCATAAACCAACAAAAGCTTCAACTGAAAAACCATTCCATGAATGTGGACACCCACCAAAGAGTGTATACACAAGCATTCCCAAAACTGAGAGCCACCAAGAAAAATCAATAGTAAGAGCAATCCCAACAATCCCAACTCTCATCTTATAAACAAAAACCCAACTCACTATCACATGAATCACAAGTGCTCCCCCTGAAACCCAAGCTATAATCGCGGTTTTCAACTGACACTGCAAAAATCTTTGCAACGTGAATTGAAATGGGAAACTCAAATGAAAGGGAATCAACCAAACTGCAACCAAACCCGCCTGCTCCGCAACCTCCACAGGTTGTCCTATGAACTTCAACACAGGCGTGGCGAACACAAACATAGGTAGCAACAAAATTGAAGACAAGAAAAGAACAACCCAAGAACGCTGTAAGTAAACACCCAACATGTGGTATTGTCTTCCGCCGTAAGCTTGGCCACAAAGAGTCTCAAGAGCACTTGCCATTCCAAGCTACAAAATAAACAAAGAGTAAGGCTATGTTTGGATGAGCAACATAATTAAGTGCTTCTAGCACAACTGCACAAGCACTCAAATTGTTTTCATATAAGCATAATCTAAATAATCTAAAATCAGGAAGTATGATACTAAGCAAATAGAGAGAGAAAGTGTGTACGAAGAAGCCGAAAGTGATGGCGATGAGGAGGGTGCAGGCAATGGAAATGGCGGCGAGGTCGAGATCGTTGAGGTGGCCGGCGAAAGATTGAGAGACGACGGTGATGGAGAACATGGTAAGACGGGTGAAGATGGAAGGGGCAGCAATGTGCCATAGTTTCTTTGATTCCAAACATGTTTCTTGGATTAACGAGTTACTAGTGTTTTGTTCAAGTTGTGACTGTATTAGTCGAAGATTCTCTGTTTCAATGTTGTTGTTTCCCATATGTTTGCTGCTTTGCGAACCCACCTTCTTTTTTGACTCCACTCTACTAGATAGTATTAAAATGTGTAAATTTTTATATTTTTTTAGTTTTCTTTCTTTACACAAAATAAAAATTTCACTTGAAAACGTATAACCACAACTTGCATTTGCCGGGAGTCGAACCCGGGTCTATTGCTTGGAAGGCAATTATCCTAACCGTTGGACTACAAACGCTTGCTCTTCACCACATGATCTTTTAGCTCTTATTCATTGTAGTACTGTTCTTGTTCTTCATAGCTAATAAAGTCTAATCGTATCAATTGATGGATGCTAGTTAGCAGCTTCATATCGCACTGGAGAAACAAAGGCTAATCAAGCAAACCCCTTAATACAGCATGAACTGTTAGAATTATTAATTTTAACTTTTTTGCATAAATTCTTCTCATCAGAGGTAATCATGTTTCATGCATTGTCGAATATCGATATATAGTAAGGGTGGATAAAACATAGTCACATAATTTGTGATTCGTTTTGGTGCGTGGTATAGGTTCGAATACGCGGTACACAATCTTCAAAGAATCAGGTACGTGGAGGTATATACACAGTCAGTATGCTACTTTGGTTCGATGTGCGCACTAATGTATTACATTTAAAAAATTCTTGTTAAAAAAATTATAGCAAAAATATTACACTATAAAATCTAATTTTAAAAAAACTAAAACAAACGGACCCTATAACATTGAGTGAGTAATGAACAATTTACAAAATAGGATGTTAATGTTAGCAATGTACACTCACTTTCTTTTAATAAAATAAAATAACCTATGTTTTGTTTTCTAAAACAATTGTACTTATGGGTAAGATTATAATTGTTTTGAAATGGGTATGATTAGCAATTGTAACTTCATTATATTTTAATTCAAAAAGGTCAAACAAAGGCCAGTATAATGTCCAGACTTTTGAGGCCCAATGAGAAAAATCTAAGCAAATTGTTTGTTTTTAAGCTGAAACACACTAGTAAAAGACTAAAATGCCCTTCAACAGTTGACTGTAGCATATTTGTAACTCTTAGTTGGCTGTCTGGCTGGCTAATGGAGAGAAGATATATTTGATAAATATTTCTAAAGTCCATGCATTTATAATTATTTAATTTTAAAGTATATGACAGTTTTGAAACCAAATTACTAAAGAGTATGTACCTTCTGGAAAATTAAATAAAGCACTAATTCTGCTTGATGTATACATTTTTTTAGAGAAAGAATTGAAAATGTAGTTGTTATTTCTTTGAAGGAAATCATAAAGTAGGGAAATTTATCTATATTAAAAATTTAGGTTTATGCGGCTTTGATTTTCATATTACGAAAGCCAACAATTTTCCGTAATTTGCACATTTCTCCTTCAGAGTTAAATTTTTGAAAAATACGTTATTCGCACGGGTTTGTAACTAATTTTCCATAAAATAATATATTATATTTACAGCAAATCCAGCTACGGCTAACAACCTGAAGAGATCAAGATGAACCTTCCAACGTAACACCAATGCTACACCACAATAACAAACCCGTAAAACACTCTCCCCGCATCAAAAGAAAGTTGCACCAAAACTCCCCAAAAATAAAATCAACGACAATTTGGAAAGCCAAAACATTCAATCGAAAAGAAAGTATTGTTGATTAGGGATGGGAATAGGATAGGCCGAGCTAGGCTTTGCAAGACCTAAGTCTGGCCTGCCTTTTTTTTTTAAAGCCTAAGTCTGGCTTTCTGAAAGTCTGATGCGGCTTGTTAGCCTATTTAAAAGCATATATCTTATGAACATCTTTAAATAAGAAATGTGATATAAGTTTAAATGGACTAGCGAACTAATAGTTCAATTAGATTAAACACTTTTTTTATAATCAACACGGGGTTTTAGGAAATTCGACTATATATTGTATCATATCTCTATTCTAGTTTATAATAATACATTTATATATGCAAAAAATTAATGTATACTAATAAAACATAAATTATTGAAAAAGTTTACATATTTATATTTTAATTCAAAGTACAAGATATAATATAATAATAAATAATATTATTCATATTACTTAAATAGGCCGGCCTAATAGGCTTAGGAGGCTTTTTGAGAGGCTCATGGTCTGGCCTTTTAAGCTAAATAGGCTTAAAAAAGTCTGGGTCTTCTCTATTTCAGAAAAAAAAAAAATCAGGCCTGACCTGACCTGTCATAGGCTAGGCCGTAGGCCCCTGTAGATCGGTCTGACCTATTCCCATCCCTTTTTGATGTTTGACATCAATTCATGTTTGTACTAAAATGAAGTCTCTTTTGTGATTACACATTTACATGCTTATTGCATTTCAACGCATTCCCTCAAGAATATAAAATAGTCGATCACAAAATCCTATAGTTTTTTTTTTTTTAAGGATAAAATCTTATAGCAAAAATTTAGTAAATAAATAAATTAACTTTATAGGCACGATTGATATTTATATAGCTAAAGATTATGGGTTATGGTCTCACTTTAACTTTTTCTCATAATGTTGGTTTTTTAATATGTCACATTATTAGAGCCAGAGGTACAAGTGCGACATTCAGGTAAAACAACAAGATAAATAAATATGGCTTAGGATAAAATTAAACTTTATGATGAGGTCTACATCACACGCTAATTAAACTCCAAGCACAAGCACCAACGTTAACAGAGTTGAGAAGTTTTGTTTTCTTTTTCTTTTTGATGACGAAAAAGGGGTCACCCCCAGAAGTTTTGTTTTCTAAACTTGTGGAGAAAGGGACAAACATCACTATAAATTCACGGGGCTCAAAGTGAAAATTCTCGATTCAAACTCAGAACATCATATATGATATTAAGTTAACAATGTCGGTAGGGTTGAAAATGAGTCGAACCGAGTCGAACCTGAATGAGCTCGACTCGATAAGAATTTGTTCGACTCAAAACTTGACTCAAATTCAATACAAATTTTTTTATTGGCTCAAACTCGACTTAATTCAAGTTCGTGAATAACTCGATTCGACTCGCTAGCTCAAATCACGAATTTGGAAATTGAAGGTATGCTTTATGAACAAACTAAAAAAGAGGACACTAATAAATTAATTATCCAAAACTACAGACTAGCTTCCTGAACAACCGTGCTTTCCTCTTACATTGGCTTTCGCTTTTATAGATACAGCCTCTTCTCTGTTTTTCAAGACAACCGATGTGGAACATTTTATTTGCAACCAATAATTGATGTAAGAGTGCTATCATGTGTTCCTCTGTAAACATAGGTACGACTCATTTTGCCTAATTATAATATGGAAAATGTTAACTAGTGTCTTTGGGACACTCTTTAAGACCTTCAAATGGTAACTTTTTTTAAAAATTTGTGTAAATCAATGCATTGAAAATTGTAATATTTGACTTTTTTATTGAATAATTTCTTCTTTTAGAACCCTTTAAAAGTGTCTCGGAGACACTCGTTAACAAGACCATTATAATATACAAGTGTTTAGTTTCTTTCTAGTTTGACACGAAATAGAGTTTCTTTTTTATTTTTAAATTTTTAAATGATTGTTGATTAAATTAGTGTTAGTAATTTCTTTAAAAACAACATACATAAATAGTAGAGGAAGTTTTACTTCACTGCCTGCTTGTTTTATTACTTAGTATTGTCTAATTATTTTAAGCTATATTCATGTTCGCACTCTCTTTAATTTTATTTTAAGTCATATATGTATGTATATAATGCATAATCGAGTATGTTCATGAACCAACTGAGTCGAATTATATATAGTTTAAGTCCGGCTCATTAAGTTAACGAACTTAATTTGTAGCTTAAGTTCAGCTCATTTGGTTCATGAACCAAGTTCAACACATCAATTGACGAACCAAGTCACGAACTTTATTCGAGTTGGTTCGGTTCGTTGTCAACCCTAAATGTCGGTATTGGTTGTGCAATATGCATAGGTCTTGTAGATAAGAGTTAGGGGACTTTTTTCATTAACCCATATATATTTTATCTTTTTGGTTGGCATTTATCCATATATTACTACCGACAAAACGTTAAAGACTACATCCCATAGAGTTTATTATGATTTATGTAACGAGTTATATATATTTTTAAGGTCATGTAACTATTGTTCCTGGGACACTAATTAAGAAAAAAAAAATTGTATTAAGAAAACATATTTTATACTTTTGAAAGTTTGACTATACACCTTTCAATAAAGTTTTACTATATTTGATTTCTTGATTAGCATTTTTTTTTTTTACAATTTCTTTAACTAATATTCTAGGAACACTAGTTAGCATCTTACTCTTTTTAATATAACAAAAGAGTAGATATCTCTAGTTGCTCTTAAATACGCATAAAGTAATTGTTGCTAGTATCTTTTTCTTAACAAAAATTGTGCAAGTATTATTAGGCCATCTCCAAAGCTTGGTTCTTAAAGCCAAGAGCATCAACTGTTTTATTTTTCCACTCATAAATAATAAAGCAGCATACAGAGGGTAAAAAGTGGAGATGTGAGAAAGTAATGACGTGGGAGAAGAAATAATAGCATAAGGGACCAAATTTAATGTAAAATAAAACAAGAACATTATGTTGGACCCACAAAAAATGAAATTATGAACCGGTCTTAATCTTTATTCTTTAGCAATGAAGATGCTCCTTTATTCATAGTTATCCGTTCCCTGTGTGTTAGAAAGAAATGTAGCTCGTCCCCGTGAACATAAAAACTGAACTTTGCAGTTTAGCATGACAAGGTGATTGATACGTTGGCCCTGCGATATAATGTCTCCATCATATCTCTACTATTGTTATGAACACCGGCGACCACTATCTTCATTCTTCACCGTTGTTATGAACACTATCATCCATTCAATTTATGTTATTTTTTATTTTGTAAAAACGGTTGTAAAAAGGAATTTTCAGCCACAAGATATTAGTGGGTTCGTTTGCTAGCTAGGTCGCTTTCTTTAATATGTTTTGTGACAACGGGTAAACTTTTGTAAGAAATACGAGCAATCACGAAGTTTAAAATAAAACAACATAAATTGTTGTTTCGGTTTATTATTGTCCAGAAGAAAACTTTACATATATAAATTACACCTTCAAATATCTTCAAATACGAGTACTGCTGCAACTAAAAAATATGGTAGAATGATCACTCAAAATCAAAAGGGACATAAGGAGAAGGAAAGAACTCCTCGAAAAACAATTTTGAGATCAAATTCCTTTTTTAAAGGGAATTTAGTTTCAATAGTATTAAAAAAGGTAATATTTTTGTGCAACTATCTAGTGACAACTCAATTATTTTATTTTTTATTAGTGATAGAAATTTTTTTCGGTAGTGTCAACTCAAATAAACTATGTAAGTATGAGGGAGTTGCTCAAAAGTTGTTTATACAAATATATTTCTCTTATAAAAAAACAAGCTAATGGGACCAAATGTCACCGAGGTAGATTTGTGTGGCCGACTTTGATTAACTTAAAAGAAACTTGTATCATTTCATCCAAGTGCTCACTTCACTTCAACAGGATAAAGTTAATAAATTTTACATTTAAAAATCACATTTTGAAAAGAGATTGAAAAGAGAGGTTAAAAATATTGCTAGAATATGTAATACAGAGAAAACTGCTCCTATAGATATGGCGAATACTTAAAGATGAAACTTCATTATTATATTATATTTATATATTATAAAATTAAGAACATATTTTATATTAAAAAATCACATTTTCAAATGAGAGGTTAGAAACAATAATACTAAAAATACTGCTAGAATAATATTATATGGAGAAAACTGTTCCTATAGATATGGCAAATACTACTCCATTATTATATTATATTTCTATAAGAAAAAACAAGTATTGTGTATGCTCAACGTCATTGCAAATATCTACCTTAAAGAATTTTAAGTACCTATTCTCTATTTTCTCCATTGAAAACGAATACGGCAAATATAATTTATATATATATATATATATATATATATATCCCCTTCATATCTGATCATTAAGTTTCATTATTAAGCAATCACACAAACCAAAGTAGTGACAAAGAAGAGAACAGTGAGAACACACACACATGGAAGAAGGAAAAGAACAAGTGACAGAGAAAAAAATGAAGAGATTCCTTCTCATCGTAAATTGTCTCATATTAGCCCTAGGTAACTCCGGTGGTCCCCTCATAATGCGTCTCTATTTCATCCACGGTGGCCAACGTGTCTGGCTCTCCGCCTGCCTCGAAACTGCCGGTTTCCCCTTGATGCTCATTCCCCTCACAATCTCATACATCCAACGCTACCGTCACCGCCACCATCCTCCACCATCCACCACCATCTCCATCGCCCCAGAAAAACTAAATATAATCTCCATGAAACCACCTATTTTCTTTGCAGCCGCCTTTGTCGGAATCCTCACGGGTCTTGACGACTATCTCTACGCATATGGCGTTGCTCGGCTTCCTGTTTCCACTTCTTCCTTAATTATAGCATCTCAGCTTGGTTTCACAGCGTTTTTCGCGTTTCTTCTTGTGAAACAGAAATTTACAGCTTTTACTGTAAACGCCGTTGTTTTGCTTACTGTTGGAGCTGGTGTTTTGGCTATGCATACAAGTAATGATCGTCCTGCTGGTGTTTCTCCAAAACAATATGCGATTGGTTTTTTAACCACGGTTGCTGCTTCTGCATTATATGGATTTGTTTTGCCTTCGGTTGAGTTGGCTTATAAGAAGATTAAACAACCCATCACTTATTCTCTTGTTATGGAATTTCAGTTCGTTATGTGCATGTTTGCCACTCTCTTCTGTGTCATAGGCATGATTATAAACAATGACTTTAAGGTAAGATTATATCAATTAAGGTCGTGTTTTTGGATAAACAACTTATTTTGCGGTCTGTAGCTTATAGTTTGCGTTACTTTTCTAAAAGTTGTTGTTTTCGTACAAATTTTAAGTTATTTTGATATATTTTGAGTTTATGAAAAACTCTATTGCATAGATATTCGTGATTGAAGGCTTGTTTGGTGTCCAACATCTGACACTTGTGATTACGTTAAATTACAATATCTTATGATGTCGACGTGTCTGATGTCCCTCTCGATGCTTCATACAATTAAAGGATTGGGTTTTATTAACTAGAAAATAGAGTAGTTGAATTTAGGAAGGAGACTCTCTTCTAGTATAGAAGATTCAACCTCTGTTAGTTTTGGATCTTCTATAAGTTGAAAAACTCAAGGACGCATCCAAACACTAAATGATTTTTGTTTTGTTATTTTATTAATTTTTAATAATAATTGTGATTGAGATTTTGGATTTGAAATTGTAGGTGATTCCAAGGGAAGCCAGAAATTTTGGGCTTGGAGAAAGTACTTACTATGTTGTGTTGGTTGTTAATGCGTTAATGTGGCAAGCGTTTTTCTTGGGAGCTATTGGAGTTATTTTTTGTGCCTCATCATTATTGTCGGGTATTTTGATTGCTGTGTTGTTACCACTAACGGAAGTGTTGGCAGTTGTTTTCTACAAAGAAAAATTCCAAGCAGAAAAAGGGGTGTCACTTGTACTTTCTCTTTGGGGGTTTGTGTCCTATTTCTATGGAGAGATCAAACATGCCAAAGCAGAAAAGAAGAAAAGTGGTTTAGAAATAGAGATGGGTCAAACTGTTGAGGGACTACCTGCTCCGTGATTGGAATGTAGGGTATAAAAATGTTTGTGTGTTTTAATTAAGCCAAATGCTTTTTAATTAAATGTCTTACTTTTTTAGGGAAAAAAGGGAAATGGAAGTGTAAACTAGTCTCATAAATTTTGATCCTAGTAAGTATGGTTACGGTATAGACTTACCAATAATATAATTGAATTTCACTAGAAGCTGGTATAAAGTGCATTTTGTTTATGGTAAAAAAAAATAGTGTATTTTGTTTAAGAGTAGTTTTATGAATACTTGTTTTCTACCACTCATCCTTTTATGTTAAACTCATTTTTAAAGTGTAGAATCCACGTTAATTTTATCAAATGAAAAGGTAGGTGTTAGAGATAACATTCTTAGTCTTTCTCTTTTATTTATTTTAAATACACAATTTGACATAAATACTAGACATTGTATGTGTCCCGTAAAGTAAACCCATGTTTTATTTCTTTTTCTTTTTTTCAAAATAGAGAAATATTTTGTAGCACAAATATAGATTTGTGTTATTAAGCACTTGGAGTATTTTTTTTTTTTAAGGGAACCACTTAGAATATTTATGGGTCTTGCTAAAAAAGGAAACAAGGGATCAATTCTAAGTAGAAAAGGTCAATTTTTATTTTTTAAATAGAAAAATTTGATTTTTAAATTTTTAAGGTGTTGAATTATTTTGAAAATAAAGTTTTGTTGTTAAACTTCTTATCAAGTGTCCTAACTCCTAAGGACACTTCTTATCATTTTCCATATTTTATTAACCACTCAAATGTGTATTTATATTTATTACCCACTTATTTAACAAACATATTTCGCATTAATCACCTAAAGTAATTCATTAATCATTAAAGTGTGAGTCTCCCTCAAAAAATTCAACAAAGTGTACGTGATTAATCATTTATTCAACATAGTTATAAAATGACAGATGCATATACATATTACACATTTGCATTTCCATTCATGAATGACGGGGTGAGGTTTGTCGGACAAAGGAACGATGGTGAGTCGACAGGGAAGAAGAACATGTGTTGGGTGTTAGAGGGTTAGCTTCAGGTGAGAACGGAGAAAAAGAACGATAGTGGTCAACAGAGAAGAGAATAAAGAAGGGTTAGGCTCAAGTGAGTTGGAAGAGAACTAACAAGAATATGGTTTGAGCGAGTATCGAAAGTGTGAGAAAGAATTACAACACGGAAATGAAAAATATTTTGCGCAATATTTATTTTTTAATTTGGATACAAACGTATAATAACGCTTTCACAGAAGCGCTAACAAAGAGGTACCCCTATAAATATAATAGCGTTTATCCAAAAGTATTATCTAACCCTTATGTAATAGTGAATGTCTATATTTGATGTCAAAATTTGTGTCAAAATCTTGTTTTTGTTATCTTAATGAGAGGAAAAAATTATACAAAGTTGAGTTTTGGAAACCGTAGACTAGAGCAAACATCAAGGTTTTAATAGACCTCACATAAGTACAAGTACCAACAAATTATTCACGAACAATTTCTTATGTCGACGATGGAAGTTAAACTTATGTTCTTTAAAAGTAAAAACCAATTTCTTATCAATTACACCAATTTAGTTTTTTTTTTTAAAGAAAACTACACCAACTTCGTTAAACACTACTCCCTCAGTTCATTGTGATAAGCAAAATTTCATTTTTTAAGGTTCATTAAAGAATCGATATACTTCCTCCGTCTCTAAAAAATAGTCGTTTAAGGTTTATGCACGATTATTAAGAAAATGATTAATTGTGTTGATTTTGATGGTAAAATTAATATCATTTACTAAAACACCCTTACTAATTGTAGTTAGTGGATTAGTTAAGTTGGATGAAATTTAATAAATAAGGATATAATAATGGAAAAAAATAATAAATGTTGCATTGATATTTTAAAGTGACAATTATTTTGAGAAAAAGAAAAATGGGTAAAGAGACGGTGGGAGTATTTGATTTATAATATAAAGGGTCATGTTAACTTGTGTCGTAATGGAACATGTTAAGCATCCCAAATATAGAAATATTCTCTTAATAATTATGCATTCAATTAATTAAAAGTTAACAAATTAAATTCAATGCTTGAATTCCGACAAAATATTTTTACATTTGACTCGTTAACTTGCGTTTTAAAAGATCAAGTTAGCATTTCTCTATTATAAATCATATAGATTGAGAATTCAACAAAACTCTCCCTTACCGATTTAGCACCGCTACATACACATACTTATGAGTGAATTCAAATTGAGAATCTCTAGTATTTAAGAAGATATCTTCACCATCACATTCAAAAACTTACTATAATTGTTTTTTTTTTTTGGAAAAACTTAATATAATTATTAGGGTTAAATATGTTTTTGGTCCTTATAAATATACCAACTTTTCGTTTTAGTCCCTCTAAAATTTTCCTTCAACTTTTAGTCCCTAAAACTTTTCCATCTTTACTTTTGGTCCCTCCTTTAAAGAAAACTCATATGTAGAATTAATATTTTTTAATAAAATTTTACAGAAAAATTCATAATATTATAAGAATCTCTCCCAAAAAAATGTAGAATTTTTTAACAAAACATGAATTTAATATGAATTTTTCTATTTTTGATGGTTAAAAATCATATTAAATTTATGTTTTGTTAAAAAATTCTAATTTTTTTGGAAAAAGATTTTTACAATATTCTACACATTTCTGCACAATTTCATTAAAAAAAAATACTAAAATTAACTTAAAAATAAGGACCAAAAGTTGTGATTGAAAATTTTATATGGACTAAAAGTTGAAGGAAAATTTTAGAGGGATTAAAACGAAAAGTTGGTATATTTGTAGGGCTCAAAAACATATTTAACCCTAATTATTATAAATTGTTAAAAAAAACACAAGCTTAATGATTAAAAAAGAATAAGAATGTTGAACTTGTGATGTCTTGTGGGTCAGCTGATGTTACTTGCTTGCTTGAGGTTCACTAAACGACTGGATAACAGACGGCCATTTCCTTCCTCCATTCAATATGGGAATCCACCCACATTATCCACACGGAACACCAATTATTTCTACTAGTCAAAGTCCAAGCAAGCATTTTTTTTTTTGGTTACAATGCAAAAGGGAAAGAAAAGAGCAAAAGGAAAGAAAAAAGAAAACAACACAAAAGGGAAGCAAGCATATTTAAAATTTCAGATTCTTATATTTGATTCTGTTAACTGTATTCCTTGTTACAAATTGTTTAAAATTTCAGATGAAACTTTATTATCATATCATATCATATCAGTATATTTATCCTAAGAAACACAAGCATTGTATATGCTCAACGTCATTGCAGTAATATCTTTAAGGTATACTCTCCATTTCTCCATGGAAAACGAATATGGCGAATATCAATATTTTTTTTATATATATATAGCCCTTGCATATCTGAGCATTAAGTTTCATTATTAAGCAATCACACAAACCTAAGAAGAGATCAGAGAGAGCACACACATGGAAGAAGGAAAGGAACAAGTTGCAAGAAAAAAATGAAGAGATTCCTTCTCATAGTAAATTGTCTCATGTTAGCCTTAGGTACCGCAGGTACTCCCCTCATAATGCGTCTCTATTTCATCCACGGCGGCCAACGTGTCTGGCTCTCCGCCTTTCTCGAAACTGCCGGTTTCCCCTTGATGCTCGTTCCCCTCGAAAAACTAAATCACTCCCATCCTCCACCATCAACAACCATCTCCATCACCCCAGAAAAACTAAATATAATCTCCATGAAACCTCCTATTTTCTTCGCAGCCGCCTTCATTGGAATCCTTACCGGCCTTGACTACTATCTCTTCGCATATGGCGTTGCTCAGCTTCCAGTTTCCACTTCTTCCTCAATAATAGCACCTCAGCTTGGTTTCACAGCGTTTTTCGCTTTTCTTCTTGTGAAACAGAAATTTACAGCTTTTACTGTAAACGCCATTGTTTTGCTTACTGTTGGTTCTGGTATTTTGGCTATGCATACAAGTAGTGATCGTCCTGCTAGTGTTTCTGCAAAACAATATGCTATTAGTTTTTCAACCACGGTTGCTGCTTCTGCATTGTACGGATTTGTTTTGCCTTCGGTTGAGTTGGCTTATAAGAAGATTAAACCACCCGTCTTTTATTCTTTTGTTATGGAATTTCAGTTCGTTACGTGCATGTTTGCCACTCTCTTCTGTGCCATAGGCATGATTGCAAACAATGACTTTAAGGTAAGATTGTGTTAATTAAGGTAGTGTTTTTTATAAACAACTTACTTTGCAGTTTATAGCTTATAGTTTGAGTTACTTTTATAAAAGTTGTTGGTTTCGTATAAGTTTTAAGCTATTTTCATATATTTTGTTAGAGAGTATGTGAAAACCTTGTTGCATGGACACTTTCGATTGAAGTTCTATTTTGATGTATGACGCACATCATGCTCGACACAACACCGACACTTACGATTATTTTCTCAAAATTTATCGGTGTTGTCCGTGTTCTGCCTGGTATGTGTTTCATAGAATTAGAGTTTGGATTTTATTAAATGGAAAACAGAGTAGTTGAAGATTCAAACCCAAATTGATTATGCTTGGATCTTCTAGGACATAATTGTTGATTTTTGTTTTTAATAGACTCTAACATGTGTGATTCGCGAGTTTTGTAGAGTTTCATATATAAAATATCAAATTGATTATATTATTTAGAGTTACATTTAAACTTATAAACAATCAAACTAAGTGATGATTGAGAGTGATCGACATGCACAATCTCAAAGAAGCAAATTAGCGACATTTAATTTGCATCAACAAAAATGAATATGAAATCAAAGTCATAAATTAAATTTAGTGGAACTAATCAAAGCTGAAAATGAACACAATAAAAATGATAAATCATAAAGAACGTTGTAATTAAAAGAAAACGATATACAAAAGTCTACACGAAGAAACTGGTCCTACCCGCAAGGTCGGCTAAATTTATAAAAAGAAAAAGAATCTACTATGTGGTAACGGAAAGGAAAAAGAATAATAAAAAGGAAGTGATATGTGATAACTGAGAGAAAAAGATAATAAAGAAAAGTAATTGCTTTGAGAAAAAGCTAACCACAAATACTACTAAATCTTTAAAAAAAAAATAAGGAAAAGAAACTCCTATGTGGTTCTGTCAAAAAAAAAAAAAACTCCTATGTGGTAACCAAAAAAAAAAAACAATAATGAAAAGGAACAAAAAGTTATGATGTGTTGTCATGTACTACTTCAGTACTATGCTATGAAACGGTTACAAAAAACAACAAAAAAATGTGTAAAAATTACACTAATTTAAGCTATTAACTTTCTTTTTTTAACAAATAAAAATAACAGGTTGTGTTTCTGAATTTATTCTTTCTCAACCTTCATATTCGACTACATTCATGTTAAAGGAACAACTAAAATAAATAAATTGAAAATAGTAAACATATTTCAAAAGTTAAAGCGAGAAAGCAAAGTAATGTTATAATGTAGCATGTGATTTTTGCAAATAAAAAGTCAAAATAAATAACTTCAAGTAATATCATTTGAATTAGTCAAATTTACAACAATTTTAAAGATGCAACTTTAATATCGTAAGACGAAGTAAGCGTCCACCAAGAAACTGATATTAACCACAATGGTTGTTAAATCTGTAAAAATGAAAAGGAAATGGAACTGAGATGTGATAACTGAGAGAAAAAAATGAAAAGGAACTTTTATATGGTAACCGAAAGAAAAATAATAATAATAATAATAATAATTTTTTTTTTTGATACGGCCAGAGCAAATGACATAAAAAAGAGTGGCTCCCAACTAAGTCGGTATCCAACTCTAATCTGACAGATGCTCATAAATATATTATTAAAAAAGGGAAAAAAATACAAAAAAAAAACTGGGGGACATAAACCTAACCAGTTTATCCACAAAATGGAGGTCTACCCGAACGGGAAATATTAAAATTAAAAATAACACAAGTGGATTATAACATCCTCTTAAGTAGAGGTCTAGACTGCGGTGAATGGACCAACCGTCAACACGGAGCAGATCCACGTACCATCCTCTCCCTGCAAAGCACAACAAGATAAATGCTCTTTCGAGCCCCAAAGTACATACCAAATAAGACTCTCCTTCCGGCGTGGGGAGGATAGTGGAAACTATAGCCCAAAATCGCAACCACCATCCAGAAACATCTGGATCAACACCACAGTGCGTCCCTTATCAGACCTTGAAGAACAACGGCAACCTTGAGGATGACGACGACAGTAGGTTGGGAATTCGAGCTGAAGCTTGCCGTCAGAGAGTAGACCGTCTTATCTGACACATCTACTCAACAATATTAATTGAACGAACCAATTAATCAGAGACAAGCATGAGCCTATCTTTTTGAGAGATGGTGTATGAATCCACCGCCAACACAGACAAGATTCACGTACCAACAGCTCCTGCGACAAATCACAGCAGGTATTATCAGCCCTTTCGAGCCCAACGGACCCTGCACACCAGTAATTTGTATCCATGTAATACAAATACATGATTAACATTGGTAGCAGAGTCATGATGCTTGTTTCTTAAATTTCCAATTGCTTTTCCTTTGTTCCAATTGCACCAATCACGTGTTGGTGCACCAACCTTTCACGTGCTGCACCATTGTGTAATTGGATTCTTTCCTCTCTCCATCAATTTCTGGAATCGCAAACATATCTAGACAACCACCATGGGGTTTGAAGCTTTTGATCGGAGCCAAGACAAAACGCAGTGGTGTAACCACCACCACGCAATCGCAGCAACAACACCCATTCCTTGAAACACAAACAAAACCAACGACCACCACCATTAAGGAGCAGAAGTTGTTGAAACAGACCCGTAAGGGTTTCATAAGCAGATCACAGATGACAAAATCTACAAGCACGCCGCCGTAGAGGTTCAAACCGAAAACTGCGCAATCTCCTCCAAAATCACCAACGCCATAAATGCCAGGTCAGGAAGAGGGGTGGTGCGGAGGGCCATCGCCGCTCCTCGCACCACCAGGGAGGGGCACTACATCTCAAAGAAGGAGATTGGGGACAGATAGGGTTACGGCGGCGAGAGGTGTTTTAGAGAGAGAGAGAGAGTAATAATAATAATAATGAAAAATAACTACCATCAATAAAGGAATCACTAATAATAAAAAAATACTGCTATGAGAAAATGAACCGCTAGGGTATTTGTGGCTTAAAAAAAATGTTTTCGTAATGTATATCAATTTTGGGTGCAACAATATTTCAACAAAAATTGAAGTGGCCTAGTGTTTAAAGCTGCAAAGTAGGTGATTCCAAGGGAAGCAAGAAATTTTGGGCTTGGAGAAAGCACTTACTATGTTGTTGTGTTGGTTGTTAGTGCGATAATGTGGCAAGCGTTTTTCTTGGGAGCTATTGGGGTTATTTTTTGTGCCTCGTCGTTATTGTCGGGTATTTTGATTGCTGTGTTGTTGCTACTAACGGAAGTGTTGGCAGTTGTTTTCTACAAAGAAAAATTCCAAGCAGAAAAAGGGGTGTCACTTGTACTTTCTCTTTGGGGGTTTGTGTCCTATTTCTATGGAGAGATCAGGGTAGCACTTGGGTGACATAGAGTTGGGTGACATT
>Ga0315915_1003503_pt1 | contig 19864 bp, 7 predicted proteins | sample MpolbnodulesMG_FD_207738 | JGI IMG/M metagenome (GOLD analysis project Ga0315915, IMG submission 207738) | Medicago polymorpha root nodule microbial communities from Los Angeles, California, United States - branched nodules | ecosystem: Host-associated > Plants > Roots > Nodule | place: USA... | reverse complement strand
GTAATTGTTTTATTTGATATATTTTTTTAAAGGGTGTGCCACGTGGCACACCTTAATTGGCCAATGTTATATAACATTATGGTAAACAAGTGCTATCCATATGTGTGTGTTGCACAACAATTTTATCATCATTTAGTACATTTGACCCCGTCATTTGGACGAGGATAATTATTCATATGTAATGTAAGATGTATAATTTATCAATAATTTTGTTGGCGCAACCTAAGTCTATATAAAAAAGAGAGAGAACACGTCTCACTATGAAGATAAACTACCTGTTTTCCATATTTTCGAAACATTTTCGGGTGTCAACAAGCACCTTCTTGTCTCAGCAAAATATTTTGGACTCGTGCGAATGCAATTCTAAGTATTTAGTAATAATGTATTGTGATTGTTCCGGTGAGCTTAGCTCAGGTGTTATGAACATTGCATTATATATACAAGAGTCAGGGTTTGTTTGAATCTCGAATTCCTTACTTATTCCTTAAGAGGTTAGTTTTTAATCACTAGACTACTTAAAAAAAAAATTATGATTTTTTCTTCTTTTATCTTTTTAGAAAAAGAAACAGGAACTAAGAAGAAAGAGTTAATACTTGAAACAACGCAAAACACAACATTCATGAATAAAGATTGATTTCTATCCAGATTCTATCAGGATCATTAAAAGCATATGCTTTGTCAACAAATGGATAATATTATCGGGCTTCATTTTGGTTCTGAAAACATTATCAATTTTTATTTTTTAAAATATATATTTTTAAATTACTAAGAAAGATATGTAAGATTCAAGTAATAAACAAATTTGTGATAGAGAAAAATCTGGAGAATGTATTTTTTTTAAACAATAAAAAAACAATGTTTCGACATTTTAAAAATATTAAACAATTGTAAAATTAAAAGTGAGAGAACAATTGAATCTTTTATCTCTAATATTCTTTTTTTTTCTAGATAGACGAGATGGCGAAACCACCGTAAACTCACACACACAAAGTGGAAGTACCATGGTTCGAACTCCGGTCATGACGTCCGACCTAACAATTTCAGCATTTTTGCTAGTTGAGCTAGGGCTTATAGGACAATATTCTATATTTACTAGTTGAATCGAAAATGAAAACATAAAGAGTGCGTTTGTTTTAGCTTAAAAAAAATAGATTTTCTAGAAAAATCTAGATATTTTTTTTAGAGATTTTTAAAAAAAAATGAAACTATTTGTGTTTATTTACTAGCCAAGAAAATCATTTTTTTAAAAAAATAATGATTTTTAACTAGTTTATGTGTTACCTCCTTGTTTTAAAAAAAAATAGATTTTGACAAAAAGCTAATCCTAATAGCATTTCATTTTGGAGTGAAAATAGAATTTTTTTTTTAGGACAAAACTTAGGTACAATTCCTTAAGTGCTTTTCGTATGGTTCTTAACTAAAAATACAACTTTTTTGGAGATAACAAACTTTGAGAGAATTATGGATTTAAGAAAATCATGGTGAATTTAGTTAAGAACCATACGAAAAGCACCTAAGAAATTGTACCTAAGTTAAAATTCCAAAACAAACACACCAAAAATACAAGAGTAAGTATTAGTTTTTGTTTAATGTGTTAGAATTTAAAAAATTGAGATTTTCTTTATTCATTACTAGCGAAAAGAGGGGCACTCATGTTGCCGTCTTCCTGCTCTTTTTATTTGCACTAACGTTTGAAGATTATGAACGGTAATTTTTTTAATGAAATTTTGATTTTGATCAAAACTAAAAATATAAATATTTGTTGCTTTTTAATTAATAACACCAACAACAATCTTTATTATAGAAAAAAGGTGTTTAAGGGTATAATTGGAATAATAAAAATTAAGTATAAATATTCTCGTCTAATTTGTTATACTTTTTAAATGATAAAGGAAAAAACATATATATATATATATATTCATATCGTGTTTGTTACATTTTTTTAATATTTAAATTTATTTTTATCTATTTGTTACACGTGTTATTTGAAATTTGAATCGAAAATTGAGAACATTTTTGAAAAGAGAAAAAGCTAGCCCAAAAGAATTTATGTATAACTAGCGAAAAGACGGACACTCACGGGCCCTCCTTTCCGTTCTTTTTATTCCGCTAACGTTTGAAAATTATGAACAATATTCTTTTTTTTAAGAATGAACAATACATTTTTTTTTTTAATAAGTTTTGATTTTGATTAAAACTAAAAATATAAATGTTTGTTGCTTTCAAGTTATAACAGACCAAATTAATTATGATTATCTATTTCAATGACACCAACAATATAACAAAAAAATATAATCTAAATTCTTTTTTTTAAAGACACTAACAAAAATCTTTATTATAGAAAAAGTTGTTAAAATGTATAATTGGGATAATGAAAAAGAAAGTATAAATATATTCATTTAGTTTGTTACGTATATATATTTATATCGTGTTTGTTACATTTGTTTTAATATTTAAATTTATTCTTATTTATTTGTTACATGTGTTATTTGTATTGAAAATTGGGGATATTTTTGGAAAGAAATATGATAGAAATTTGGCAAGTGAACCAAAACTATCGAAGTAATAAATAAATTCGTATCCACGAGGACCGTTGTTAACTTCTACTTAACAATTTCATTATCAAAAGGATGTATTAAATATATGGTTGCTTTGGGCAGTTGGATTGGTTCTTATAAAGTAAACGTAAATAAAACAATAAAAGTTGGTTTTAAGAATATTAGAGAGAAGTATGGTTAAGACCTTCGAATCCTCTGAAGCTCTCCTATGGTAATTTGCACTCCTAATTCAAGCAATGATTATCTAGTTTAACGACAGCTTAACAAAGTAATTCTACCCAATCTCTTGACTTAGAATTCTCCCCGCAAGTGACAACCCCTTAATCTCTTAAGTGAATTCGAAACTGTTGGAGGTTTTAACAGAACGTTAATCCTTATGTCTAGCCTAATAATGATCTATCTTTAGCTTGATTACTTAGGTTAAACTTATTACCTAGATCAGAGTCGAAAGCCAGGGTTAGTGGTCATTCAATCTCTAAGATCAATTTGCATATTCATAAAGCTAGGGTTAGTAGTCGATGATAAACATACAAAAATCATTAAACTTAAAGTAATATGAATTAAAACTAGACTTTCATTGATATTTAAAGGAGTTCAACAAATTAGGGTTCCCAAAAGATTACATCAGATTCATCTAAGTCTCAACCACAAAGAGATTAGTTACTCATAGCTAAAGTACAAGATAACTAACTTAAAAACAAGGATTCATACGAGTATTGAATGATTGACTATGAGTTTTGATGGTCTCCCACCAGATCTGCAAAGCCTCCGCTCCAAACTATGCTTTTTCTCTCTAAAATCGTGAACCCTTATTCCAAAAACGGACTTTTCTATATATAGGCCAGTGAAAATCGGCCTCTGAGCTATAAAAATCGGTGCCCGAATGTCTTTAAGTTGCAAAAACATGCGCTCATCACTGTGAAAATCGGCGCCCGAGTGTGAGAATTCGGGGCCCGATTTATTTTGTATAAAGAAAGGTCATCCTGTGGCCGAAATTCAGGGCCCGAATGCTTGGATTCGGGGCCCGAATTGGACTCTGCTAGAAATCCAAATTCTTCTATTTTTCTTGCTTTCCTTGCTGTTTAAGCTTGCTTGTGAACTCAAAACATCATAAAAATGACACTAAAAATAACGTAATGACTATTGACAACAAAATATCCAACCCAAAAATGTTGAAAAGGGTAGTTTTCTTTATATATAGTATAGAATAGAAGTATAGATATAGATTTGAGCTTCTCACACACCTACAACACATGATATAATTCTAACAATATAAAAACTCTTGAATACATTCTTCCACACTTGAAACATTTCGGATCTCATAATCGAACCAAGTGAGAAGGGTGGGAAAAGAAACTTTATTAAAGAATGAGTGTTACTTTTCCCACCCTGCTGCCTTCTCACGCATCCTGCAAAAATTCCAAAAATACCTCTGGTCCAAATTTTGTTTTCCGATCCAAATTGTTAGTGTTTCCGGACAAATACGATATGAAATTTTGTGTCTTTCTTTGATGTCAAAGGTCTCTGTTGACCGTCATATAACCCCCGCATAAGCTGCAATGCAATTGTAGGGGTCGTATGAACGGTCAACAATGACCATGACACCACAGACACACCTAAAAACTACCTAAAAGACTAATTTTTTTTTGAAGAAAATGTAAGAAAGGAGGTGAAGAAGAATGAAGGAAATTATTAAAGATCCAAGCCTTTTTATAGCCTTAAATCAGTCATAGGTCCTAAGTACAGTCAAATAAAACGTGTTCCACGACCTAAACCGTGCAAAAATCATTAAACACCCCACTAACCATCCCAACCTTTGGTGAAGCGTCACCGTCCAAAATGAAACTGAGGGGTTTCTGATTTTATATTCTAGAATGCATGAAGTTTGTCCGGATTATAAAATCCAAACTGCATCAGGCCCTTTATTTGGAGCGTTTTTGTGGCAAATGACTTGGAAAAAAATAGAACAAAGGTACATAACATAAATGGAAGCAACATAAGACAAATAAACAGTTAAGAAAACATAATAACAGAAATGATGAATCTTTTGGAAAGGTATTTGAAGAGGAGCTTTTGAACTCGATCCTGCCGGCTTGCCAACTGGCATGTGACGATCGGCAGGCCGACATGAACGAGTTCATAAGAACCTCTTCTTCGGAGTTAGATCTGCAACATAATGAAGAAAAGCAAGGTGTTTCAGTAGGATTTCTTTGAGTTAGATCCTGTTGCCTTGCCAAATGACTTATTCATCTGACAGACAACAAGATCTGACTCATAGAAACCTCTTGATGTTCATATCTGTAGATCAAGTTCAGAAGCTTTGTATATATCTATCTAGCTATATATTTTTGACAGCATGCTGAGGATCTTCATCACGCTGTCACATAAAGAGCAGTCTATTTTGCGGTATCATGACAAAGATCCTCAGCACAATGACAAAAAATTTCATGGTTTCTTTGGTGTGTTTGTGCGAAAACCGAAAGCACTTATTTATAGGGGTTTATGGATGTTGTGAGCCACAAAAACTGTTTTTGAAGTGTGGTCCTCACAAAAGAATCCTATGCTGAGGCAGTCTGAATTTTGTAATCCGGATTGTACTTGTACCCTAAAAAAAGTGACTTCAATTTGGACTATTTTAACGTTCAAATGAACATCCATGTAAATTACATATATATATATATATGTGTGTGTGTGTGTGTGTGTTTGTGTGTGTGTGTGAGGAGGGATCAAATTACACCACTAAAAGTTACACCAAATGTTACACCGCTCAATATCGTTTTACTCTATTAATATTTTTAAAATTTGACCGTTAGACTATAAGTTTATATCACATAGATCATCCATGTAAATTTTTATATAAATATAAAATCATTTTATATGTTTTCGGTAATCACCAAGATTAACGGTGTTCTATAAAAACACACAAACCGTTAATTTTGATGGGTCTTAATGACATATCAAATGATTTTAGATTTGTATAAAAATTTACATGGATGATCTATGTGATATAAACTTATAATCTAACAGTCAAATTTTGAAAATATTAATCGGATAAGACGATATTGAGCAGTGTAACATTTGGTGTAACTTTTAGCGGTGTAATTTGATCCCTCCTATATATATTATTCAAAACATAATGCAACGACTTAATTTAACAACATATAACTAACACATAATTAAAACAACATAAAACACACGATTAATTAAAACATAGCACATTATCATAGATCATTTAAACTAACTTCTTCCTCTGGTCCCTCTAGAAAAGCCCCGACCTCTTCGTAGTTCCTGGGCAGGATCAAACTTTTTTGAATTTGTTCAGCAGATCTAACCAACGAAGCGTCCAACTCGATCGGTCCTCTAGTACTGTGCTGAGCAAAGACAGAGAACATGGTTCTCACCTCGTCGTTTGTGAGTTTCATCTGGTTGAACCAAAGAGATCCGGCTGAGTCGGACAATGGACATCGATATTCAATTCCGACCACCCTCCTCGTGTCTCTGTGGTTGAGTTGACAGTTGATTTGATCCAGCTCATCCTTCAGTCCAGAGAGGGTGACATCGTTGCGAGTTTTAAACAGATGGGGTGGTTTTCTCCCGTTGCAGTAGACTGCCGCTAGCTTGGTGTTCGAATCAATGCCAGGGAATTCCATGATTTTTTTCCTGGTGTAGTTTACTTGTAATGAAAACAGGGACCCATGTTTATAGAGTTATTTGGGCGTTGTGGACCACTTAAATTGTCGGTGCAATGTGGATCATACAAAAGAATCCAATGCTGAAGCTTTATGGAATATACAATCTGAACCAATCCCCACCTTACAAAAAGAGCCAGGTTTCCCGTAGTTTCACCCAAGTTCGTATTTTTCCAGAATATATAAGTCGGAATCCATGTGTAGTCCGGACTGCATTAGAAGTTTTTGGCTGGTGGTCTGCATCACAAAGAAAACGTTTTTTAATTGTGTTGGATGGTGGTCAAGTTGAAAAACGTGTTTTTACACGTTTTTTGACTGAAATAATGGCTTTCCCACTTTTTTTTTTACCTTCCCTCCCTATAAATAGGTTTCATTTCCTCACAATTTCTCACACCCTCTTCTCCTCTTCCTTCTACAACGACGTGTTTCCATCGTTGGCCTCTCATAGAAAGAGGCCTCTTTGGAAATCCATCAGGGGTTATATGATCGGTCAACAGGGAAGGGGTCAGCCTGGGTGTGAGGTTGGTTTGTCTGGGTATCATATTGACCATCATGGCCTCTTGTTCCCTAGAGGCCCATGTGCCTCCGCTAACATTGTTTTCTTCCTCCCCCTCTTATGGAGCCACTGGTATAACTCACCCCTCCCCCTTAGAAATAGTTTAGGTTCTTATGTAATAAGCTTAAATAGCTTCAACATTATTGTAATGTATTACTAATATATCAATAAAATGAGTTATTTTTATATTTTTATTTCTTTTTTATATTTTTATTTGCAGTTATTTTACGAATTTGAAAGGTTAAAATGAAAAAATTCTGGAAAAAGATCATTCCGGATTTTAAAATTCGGAGAAAATCTGGAAAATACTAACAATACAGTTCGGAAAATAAAATCCAAACAAGGGTATTTTTGAAAAAAATAGGGTGCACAAGAATTCCATAGTGTGGAAAAAGTAATACTCATATTAGGTCTCTCGTTAAGTTTGAGTAAAAGCCCAATTAACCATTAAATATCTTGAAGATTGCTTTTTTGACATTCATTGTGTCTTAGTAACACAAGTAAATGACAAAAAACCCAACGGCAGTTAACTGCCGGCGTGTTTTTTAGTTATAAGTCAGCAATAGTTAACTACCGCCGGAGATATTTTAGCCTTTTACTTGTGTTTGTGTTTTTAGGAAGTAGTGAAAGTTTGTCAAATATCTTTGAGCCCAAAAGCCCATCAATAAACCTCTTTGAATCAGATTTACACCTTCAACAAAAACACATTCTTCTTATTTTCCTGTATCGTCTTCTTCCTCTTTCTCCATCGTTAGGGCTTTCCAAACCCTAGCCATGTCTTCTTCCAAAGATGCAGACCCAACCCTAGGGTACCTCACTCGAAAAGACACCGAAGTGAAGCTTCCACGTCCAACTAGGGTTAAGAACAAAACCCCCGCTCCAATTCAAATCACAGCGGAGCAAATCCTTCGTGAAGCTAGGGAGCGTCAAGAAGCTGAGATCCGTCCTCCAAAGCAGAAAATCACCGATTCAACCGAACTCGGCGAGTATCGTCTCCGGAAAAGAAAGGAATTCGAGGATTTAATCCGGCGAGTGAGGTGGAATGTCAGTGTTTGGATTAAGTATGCACAGTGGGAAGAATCGCAGAAAGATTTTACACGTGCACGTTCGGTTTGGGAACGAGCATTGGAAGTTGATTATAAGAATCATACTTTGTGGTTGAAGTATGCTGAAGTTGAGATGAAGAATAAGTTTATCAACCATGCTCGGAATGTTTGGGATCGCGCGGTTACTCTTTTGCCGCGGGTGGATCAGCTGTGGTATAAGTATATTCATATGGAGGAGATGCTTGGCAATGTTGCGGGGGCGAGGCAGGTTTTCGAGAGATGGATGAAATGGATGCCAGATCAGCAAGGATGGTTATCTTATATAAAATTTGAGCTGAGATATAATGAGATTGAACGAGCGAGAGGGATTTTCGAGAGATTTGTTTTGTGTCATCCTAGGGTTGGTGCTTGGATTCGTTATGCTAAGTTTGAGATGAAGAATGGCGAGGTTCCTAAGGCGAGGAATGTTTATGAGAGAGCGGTGGAGAAGCTAGCGGATGATGAGGAGGCTGAGCTGCTTTTTGTGGCATTTGCGGAGTTTGAGGAAAGGTGCAAGGAGGCAGAGCGGGCGAGGTGTATTTATAAATTTGCTCTTGATCATATTCCGAAGGGGAGGGCTGAGGATTTGTATCGGAAGTTTGTGGCATTTGAGAAACAGTATGGTGATAGGGAAGGGATTGAGGATGCTATTGTTGGGAAGAGAAGGTTTCAGTATGAAGATGAGGTTAGGAAAAATCCATTGAATTATGATTCGTGGTTTGATTATATAAGATTGGAAGAGAGTGTCGGGAATAAGGAAAGAACTAGGGAGGTTTATGAGAGAGCTATAGCTAATGTTCCTCCAGCTGAGGAGAAGCGATACTGGCAGCGCTATATTTATTTGTGGTATGTTTGATTTGAATTCTGTTTTGTTATCTGTTTGTTTATTTATTATTTATTGATTTTGCATTTTCTTGTGGTATTTATTATTTGTCTGTGTATAACTTAGGATTAATTATGCACTCTATGAAGAACTCGATGCTGGAGACATGGAGCGAACAAGAGACGTGTACAAGTAAGCAGCCTTTTGTGAACTTCCAAGCATTGTGTTTAAATCTCTGTTTTGTTGGATTTGTAGTACTTTCTGTCCATGCTTTTCCTGTATTGTTAAGCATATTTTTTACGGGGGTATCTTTCCTGGAAATCTTGCTAGTCTAATAGTATATTGTTCACTGAAAATCACTGCAAGCTTTTTATACCAATGAGGTTGTGGGTTTTGAATCATTCACGGTTCTTAGGCTGGGATACTGTTTTTAGAGCAGTGCTTTTGTTTTTGCCTCCTCTCTGTTTGATGCAAGAGCTTTATGATCTTTTCTGGGCTAAATGATTTTGCATACATTAAAATAGCCTCTTTTAGAATGGTTTAATTATGCTCACTTTTAATTTTTATTACATATTAATAATGACTATAGGTACCTGGTTGATGTTAGAGAATATGTGCTACTGTTATTTCAACTTGATTGTTAGCAATTCTTGGCTATTCGGTACAATTTTGTTTTAGTTCAGTTATACTAGTTTTAAATTAGATTTGTGAACTACAATTGATCCAAAGTTGAAGTGCTAGTGATGTACCTTAAGGTCTAGTGTTCTTACAAGCTAGATATCAAAGTTGCAACTGCTTTCTTTATTAAGTGTTTTTTTATTTGTTAAATTTCTCTCAGTTTGTGATTCAGTTGGTCACTGTGATTGCTTTCTTTGATAAGCAATGCTTTTTGAGTTTTGCTGTACTTGTGGACCTATTTTTGTTGTGCTTTTGATATTGGAGTCTTTTATTATGAGATCCCTTTAATCAATCAAATTTAGGAGTGTGTATATAGGTTTAGGAGTGTGGATACTGGAGTGTTCATGTGGAATGAAAGGTGTCAAATGGAGTAGGAGTCCGGTGTTGGTTTTTCTATAATTGCTTCTGGTTTTTGCTTGTTGAATGCCGATTGAATTAATAATTCATGCTCGGAGTTGATATGTGCTAAGATGATTTATAATCTGTGCATATTTTCTGAAGAAAAAGATGTGTAGTGGATAATTTATAGTGTAGATAAAATAGTGGTTTTTTATGTGAGGAATGAAACAGTAAACCAGTGTATATAGTGGTTTTTACTCTAATATATAACACAGTATCTGTTTTTTATTGGTCTTTGATTAACCCTCAAGTAGTAGTTAGTTAGATAAGGCTCTCAACTTAGAGTGGTGACTCCAAAATTTAAAACCTTGACTTTATGTTTGAATTATGTTTTCCTCTAGTAAAATATTAAGACGAGACCCTATTATTATTCATTCTCCGATTCCTATTTTTATTTCAACTATTAAGTAAGGATAGATGCTCAACGTGGTAAGATACATTTCTTGTGGGCTTTGGTCATAACTGTTGCGTGATCCATAAAAATAGACCCTATAATTGTTTTCCCAAAAAACATAAGTGGTGGGATTCCATAGTACATTGGTTTTCTTGAATTGATAAATTGGGCTTGGTTTGCATTGGCTGGGAGCATTGGGATTGATTTGAAACTTTATGGTTTTGATGGTACTGGTTTTGAGAATAAGAAGGAATACTGCATATGTTTGAGTATTTTCCGAGATAATGAAATGGTGAAGGTGTTAACAGAATGTCAACATGTTTATCATTCTGAGTGCTTGATATGTGGCTTAGTGCTCATCCTAGTTGCCCTCTCTGTAGAACTTCGCTCCACACATGTCAGTAATAAATTTTCTAAAGAAATCAACATATTACTCCCTCCGTTTCAAAATGAGTGTCACTTTAGCCAAAAAAATTGTTTCAAAATGAATGTCACTTTACATTTCCAATACAACTTTAATTTCTTACTTCCAACTTTACCCTCAATAAATACTCCAAACTTTTCTCTCACAATTTTCTATACAACTTTAAGTTTGTCTTTTTCTTATAAAGTAAGGGTGATTTAGTAACTTCCAACTTTACCCTCAATAAATACTCCCAACTTTTCTCTCACAATTTTCTATACAACTTTAAGTTTGTCTTTTTCTTATAAAGTATGGGTGGTTTAGTAAAAGTGTTATGTCTAATGATTATTTCATTCCATTTCTTAATATGTGTGCCAAAACCTTAAACGGCACTCATTGTGAAACGGAGTATTAATTTCTGTTGCTCCACGCATGTTAGTAATTAATTTTCTAAAGAAATGAACATATTATTAAGTTTTGTTGACCATCTATCAACAGGTTGATACCAAGTTTTCAAAATAAAAAATCTATCAATAGTTAGATAGATAGAATAGTGGATAGTGCATATTAAGATTAGGAGGAGATTGGAGAGGTTTTAGACTTGGACTTGGTTTTAGACTTGAATGTAAGATATATGTTCCTGTACAACTTCTTTGCTCTTGATTCTTCAGCCACATTTGATTCAGAGATTGACTTGCTGTTTTTTTTACCTTTTCTGGTTGAGTTCTATTGCCATCACGGGTATTCAAGATATATGTTTTTGTACTACTTTTTTACTCTAGATTCTACAATCACATTTGACTCTGATATCTCATCTTTGTCCATTGACTTTCTAGTTTAACCTTTTCTGGTCCAGCTCTATTGCCATCTTTTACTAAATTAACTCGAAAAATTATTATATTTATCATTGCAGTATTATCCTACTAAGTATCGACACTACTTTCATTTCTTTAGGGAGTGTCTCAACCAGATACCTCACCAGAAGTTCTCATTTGCAAAGATATGGCTTCTAGCAGCCCAGTTTGAAATACGTCAGCTGAATCTCACGGGTGCTCGTCAAATATTAGGGAATGCTATTGGAAAGGCTCCTAAAGATAAGGTAACATACTAATATCTATCTAGATGAAAGTATTATACTGCTTATTTTCATTGCTGCCTAGTTAACTTCACATATGCCTTTTATCTTTGTCAACAGATATTTAAGAAGTATATAGAGATAGAACTGCAGCTTGGTAATATAGATCGATGCAGAAAACTATATGAAAAGTATTTGGAGTGGTCACCTGAAAATTGCTATGCATGGAGCAAGTATGCAGAACTAGAGAGATCTTTAGCTGAGACTGAACGAGCTAGGGCAATATTTGAGCTTGCAATTGCCCAACCAGCATTGGACATGCCTGAGTTGTTGTGGAAGGTACACATAAAATTTATTTATTTATTTATTTACTGTACAAGAGCCAAATATCAGGCTATCACCAAAATAGATGTCAATATCTCAACTCTTACCTCTACTAGTTTCCTATCCTTCACCCCTCCCCACTAATGCTGCATGGCCTAACGAACTTGCCAACTCAGCACTTATTACCAATTCACTCCCACCCCCCCTGCCATAGCATTTCTATCCTATGGAAGCTTCTAATATAGTTGTGCCGTGCCTTAATGTGATTTATCTTTCTCCTCTGTTGTCATCTTCTGATGCATACCATATCTATGAACCATCTATGCATGCTGGTCATAACCTAACTGTAAAATCGTGAATATATAACAGGCATACATTGATTTTGAAACTGCCGAGTGTGAATTTGATAGAGCAAGAGCGCTTTATGAAAGGCTTCTTGATCGAACAAAGCACTTGAAGGTATGGCAGAGCTATGCAGAGTTTGAAGCAACAGCTATAGATGAGAGTTTAGAATTATCGGAACAAGAACAAAAGGAGCAGTGCCTTCAGCGTGCGAGAAGTATGTGATCACATCTTTATGCTCATGCTATAAATCATGATTGTATGTTTTGTTTGAACTGCAACGTAATAATTTTCTGATTCTCTTCATATTTTGTTTTGTGCCTGTTTAGAGGTGTTTGAGGATGCTCTAAACCACTTCAGATCATCAGCTCCAGATTTAAAAGAAGAAAGGGCAATGCTATTAGAGAAATGGCTCAACTTGGAGGCTTCATCTGGGGAGCTAGGTGATGTCAGCTTAGTCCAGTCTAAGCTGCCCAAGAAGCTCAAGAAGAGAAGACAAGTTTCTACCGAAGATGGTTCTTCTAGGTATGTAACTAACTCATTGTTTGTCTTTTGAGTGGTTTCCAAGGGTTAGTTTATATGGCCTTGTTTGCAATTTGGTCACTGCTAGTTTCTGGTATCGTTAGCATTAGGCTTGGCTTGTTGACTATGATATCCTGTGTTAAATTTGTTAATAAAACAATTTATTTTTTCTGTCTTTTTTCCTACTTCATTCTTCTCAATTTGATTTTGCAGGATCGAAGAATTTATCGACTATCTATTCCCTGAGGAAACACATACAACCAATCTCAAGATCATGGAAGCTGCTTACAAATGGAAGAAGCAAAAATTGTCTAATGCTGATGAATAAGAGTATCTTGTAGCTTGGCATGATTCCATTCTTGTATAACCCGGCAAATACTGTAGCTTAAGTTAAGCAGCTAAGTCAATTTTGGGTTATTAAAGTTTGTAACAGAGAAATGTAGTTTCTTATTCAAGAAAAAGTATGCAACAGAGAACAACATTTGAGAAAAATCTGCTTTCCTAAAACTGTGAATTGAAAGTCATGGTTGTAACTTGTGATTTTCGTCATTAAGGAAATGTGTAAGGTCGGTACCAAAAGTCAATTACTGAGTGTACATATGTTCATAACTACAACTTTACTTTGTTACATGTTTAGATTCTAAACACCTGATTTTTTTGCTGGTTGATTATGCTGAAGGTAATCGGAAGTTTGTATGCTTTCACTTCTATTCACGTGTTGTGGTATCTATTATTGCACGGCCTAAGCTCAACGCAATAACATTCAAAACTAAAGAATAAAATGTCAGGTTACTATCTCTGTTTGTGAGCTACCTATTTATAACCTCTGTAAAACACTTCCCCATTTACGTGTTGTGGTGATTGTAGGTTTGATCGAAGTGTAGGAGCCATGTCTACCAAACATTACATGTTTGGATTTCTTGCAAGAATTGAATTGAAATTATTTTGCCTCGTTATTCTTCTCGGTATAGATTTTGAATATCTAAAATTGTACAGCTGATTGGACAACTTACAAAACCTAGTGTTAGTTTGGTTAAGTGAGAGAAAAGGGAAATTATTATAAAAATCTTAGAGTTGTTTTGAGTGTGATTTTATAAGTTGTCACAAGCTGTCACATTTTAAATGTTTAAATATCAATACTCCTAATATTACAATCTTATCGGTCCAAATTTATTTGAAGAAAAAAACAAGATTTTCACCATGGCATCTTTGAGAAGGAACCAACCTTAATAATTTTTCGATGATACTAATAATATATAATTTAATTGATATGCACGCTGTAAAGTTATTTTATACATAATTTGTCGCCACGTTATTTAATGTGTTTGAAAACACATCAATTGTGGTATTCTCTATAATTGATATGAGTGTAAAATTACTTTAAACTTTTTTTTTTTGAGCAAAATTACTTTAAACTTTAAGCTTATTACTTTATTAGACAACCTTTTATTTTATTTTTTCTTTCAAAAAAAACCCTTTATTTATTTTTGTTTTATTTCAACCCCAAAATTACTGTTTTTTTATGATATATATTTATTTTTTGACAAAATATGATTTTTTTATTTGCCATCTATTTTATCCTTTTTCTTTTCAATATTTCTGAATCCAATCGGGTTGTTGGAAATCGACTTCCATTTCCCAGGTACTGTAACAATTTTCATTTTGTTTCTATATATCTGATTAAAATAGGAAATTTATTTGGATTTGTTATGTCATATGCTTCATTAATTTACATTTCGTTGAAGGAAATGTGTCCTCCAATTTGCTTGGAATAATTTTCGCATATGAAACACGGAATGAATAATGTAATATGTAACAAAAGTATGTGGTAACATTATATGTTGACCAGTGGTGGTTAATGCATAACGTTTGAGGTTATGAAAATTAACGAATTCATAAAATCTTAAATTTCTATTATGATTTTCTATCCATTTTGTCATTTTTAAAAGCTGGCCAGAAAATGGTGGGTAAAATTTTTGCAGCTAGATTCATTTGATTGTAGATTAAAAATCTATGTCACGGCCGCGGTTTCTTCACACATTGTAATTTGTTGCCATTACACGTTTTTGAGAATGCAGTGTTAATGTGTATTCTTCACCATTTGTATAGATTCTGTGCTTGTTTCGTATGGATTCAACTAGGGCATTGATAATACCAAATGCATGCATGGAATGAGAACTCGTGATATTGTCAAACAAGCTACTTTTGTAACTCCAAGTTAAAAATAGCCGTAAAATGATAAATTTTCACTAGATGTCAATGTAAAACTAATTTACACTAACGGTGCAAGTCCTCTTTCTCATTTAAAATTTGCTTTTTAATTTGTCATGTGTGTTTTCACTTCTTAATTTCAGGATTCCTATTCAATAGCAGAGAAAATGAAGAGTTCATAGCAGGACATTTACATTTGAACTTAATCTTTTGGATTGTCCCATGGTAAAAGGATGATCAAGCGCCACTTGAGGGAACTATCTAAGTCTTTTGGGAGTCAAATTTGTCCTGAAAATTCTGAAGAGCTCAGAAGAACCAAAACAGGTGCACAATATTATTTCTTGTGAAACATCATACCTGTGTGTTACACATGATTTGAAATACCACAAAATTTAATCAGTATGATTGGTTTTCCCTTTTGCAATTTTAAAATGTAAAAAGTAAATATGTTTGAACTCAAAATACATATAGACGTGTGTTTGGATGCACGTTCATTAAAATTTGCTCACATTCCAATGCTTTTTTAAGGTGGTTTTATTCCAACAACTTTTTATGTTGGTTTTAACCCTCAATTCTCATAGGAAAGAGACTTTGGTAATATGGAGTTTGTCAGAGAGTTAACTAAAACAAGACCATTGATTGTTTCAGTCAAGATTTGAATTCCGGTTGTTCCGAACGATTTGTCCTTACTCCTTATAACCGAAGTTCATTGATCATTTGAGTCGAACCACTTAATTATCCCATCAACAATTTGTAGATTCAAGTGGATGTGTAATATCCTACCTTAATCTTTTGCCTAATGTTATTTTGGAAATCTGTATACCTGCTTAAGATCGCTATCCCATTATGTTGATTAGCAAACCTGGGTCTAGAGCTAGTAGAGTCCATAATAGATGCAAGTTCGAAAATGCTTGGTTGATTGATCCAAAATTCCATAACTTTGTTTGTAACAAATGGCACTCTTCTGGTGAGAATAACATATCGGCCAAGTTGAGTATGTGTATTGCAGATATCTCAGTTTGGAATAGAAACCGTTTTCTACATCTCAAACATGAAATTGATAATCGCAGAAGGAACTTGGATTGTGTTCTAAGTCAGGTTCATGCTGGTAATATTAAACATTTCAATACTCTGAGGAAATGTATGTCTCATTTGTTGGCTAAGGAAGACACTTTATGGAGAGAGCAAGCTAAGACGCATTGGTTCTGGGAGGGTGACTTGAACAATAGATTTTTTCATGTGGCTGCAACCTCTAGACGGAAGATTAACCGTCTTACTTCCTTAGTGAACACACCTAGTACCCGATTCAAGGATAGTTTAGTCTTATGTAATGTGACTCGAGATTACTTTGCAGAGATCTTTCATAAGCAAAACAACATCTCATATCTGGTTCTAGATGCTATTAATCCCTCTATCTCAGCAGATGCTAACACCAACCTCACTACACTGTTTACCATCAATGAGTTCAGAGATGCCATGTTTTCTATGAAGCTAGATAAGTATCCAGGTCCTGACAGATTTAATCCAGACTTTTATCAGTATTTTTGGCCTTTGATCGGTCAAGAAATTTTTCAGGAGTCCTACTCTTGGTTAACAACAGGTACTTTTCTCTCCACCCTCAATCTAACCAACATTGCTCTTATTCCTAAAGAGGATGAACAAATTTCAATGAAAGATTGAAGACTTATTGTCATTGTGATTTATAAACTGGTTGCTAAAGTCTTCACAAATAGATTGAAGGGTTAAATCTCTATCGCACATACACTTCTGATTGAAGGCGTGTCCTGGTGTCCAACACCGACACTTATGATTATATTGAATTATGTCATGTTCTCAAAATTGCATCGGTGTCGACGTGTTTGTGTCAGTGTCGTGTCTGATGTCCGTGTTTGTGCTTCATACAGTTAAATAAGTTTTTGATCATTATAAACATACCGTTTTTTGTTTTTATTCCCTCTAAAAATTTCTTCAAACAATGGTCCTCCTAATATTTTCTATCACCAAATTTGGTCAAAATTGTTAAAGGCTGCACATGTGGCACTGAATAGAGAGACTAAAAACAAAAGATGATATATTTATAGGGACCAAAAATTATATATTTTCTGTTACCCCTATAAATATATCATCTTTCATTGATTATCCCTCTAAATTGTGTCACGTTTAACTTATTTTAACAGCAATAATCAAAATTGCTGATGGAAAATATTTGGAGAACCATTGTTTGAAGAATTTTTTTAGAGGAACTAAAAACAACAAATGATATATATTTAGAGACCAAAAACTTAATTTAAAAAAAAATATCTGGGGAAGGTGGAATTTTTATTAATTAAAGTGACAGTAATTGCCATTTTACAACTGTCCCTAAGGGCTTTGAACTCATTATCTCGAGGTTACAATGTTACGCTCTTACCACTGAGGTAATACTCAAGTGGACCAAAAATTTATTTAACCCTAGATTGAAAAGTGATTTGGATATAATTATATTACAGCCTAAGACTGCTACTGATACGTACAGGTGGAAAAAGTTGTTACCCTGCAGGATTAAATGCAATATTGACGTCTTTTTGTGAGAAATAAAGTTGGAATTGGTGTATATCTTAAGAGATGATTCTAGTGCATATATTCTTGAACAGAGTGGTTTTTGCCTAAGTGTGCGATTCACGTTGATGAAGCTCTTGACATTCTTTCCGTTCTCAGCTGGGCTCATAAACTTAACTTAGGACCGGTTGATTTTGAACTGGATCAGTAGTAGTGGTCGATATATTTTTATCCACTAAACCAGATGTTAGCAACTCGAGTGTCGAGTTTATTAGCAAGGTTATGGACAACCTCATTCACTGTGAATGAGGTTGTCCATAACCTTGCTAAGGCGACCACAATTTCAGCCAGCTTTTTCGGTTGATATATCACATTGTGTTGAACACAATCTGATTAATGACATGTTACAGGTCATTCTTTCATCAAAAAAAGAGAGTAGGAAAATATTTTGTAGTTAGCTTTTATTACTAGTTTGTTTTCCAGAACATTAAGATTAATAACAAACTTCGCCTAATGGATAGCCTACTCTTTTTATATTACACATTGCAAGTCAGTGACATCTTCAAACTTGTGAATATCCATATATCCATCAAGATCTAAAGTAAATATAACAAGATTTATTTCTCATTTTCATGCAGATATTGAAAACAACCTCTCAAGAGTCTTAAAGCTAATTACGAGTGAAGACCAAAGAAAAAAAGAAGACAACTTAAGGGAAAAGACAGAACTTGTGAGACTAATTGAGGACTTCTACAATCAGTACCAGTCACTGTATGCACTGTACGGTCGTCTTACCAGAGAGTATATGAAAGCACCTCCTCGTAGAGTAAAAAGGGTTTCTTCCCTCTCTTCCTCCAGTTCAGATGACACAGAATACTTTTCTTCAGATGACACAGAACTTTATCATTCAGATTTCAACAAACGAATATCACAAAGGGGACGTTATTCTTCATTTGTCAATACTCTTGAAGCTCTCAAGACTCAAAAATCGACAGAAAAAGATGAATTTGAAGCACATGAAATGAAACAGCTACGCACAAAGAATGCTGAGCTTGAAAAAGCAGTGTCAGCGTTAAATGAAAAACTCAAGAAAAATGAGGAACATGCAATGTCCAAAACTTCGGATTTGATGGCACGAATTAACAAGCTCGAACAAGAAGCTAAATCTCTTCGTAATAACAAAGGAAAAATTGAAGAAAAAATGAAACGTTCTAGAAATGAAGCATTGAATCAAAAGAAGGAATTCACTGATCAGATTAATGCCATGCAACAAAGCTTTGAGTCTGTACGCAACAACAACACAGAATTGGAAGCTCATTTAGAAAATGAGAGGGAAAAAGTTTCACAATATTTGATTCAGATAAATTTTTTGGAGGAGAATTTAGCTGAAACTGTTACAGCTAAAAAAAGTCTGCTAAAAGAGAAACAATGTTTCATTGAAAGGATAAAGGATTTGGAATCTCGATGCAGCAAAGAAAACGATTTGGAAGAACAATTTAGAAATGCAATGTGTGAGATAAACACTTTGCAGAAACAGAAAATTGAGTTAGAGTTACAAAATGACCAAAGCCATTTGGAGGAGAATTTAGCTGAAACTGTTACAGCTAAACAAAGTCTGCTAAAAGAGAAACAATGTTTCATTGAAAGGATAAAGGATTTGGAATCTCGATGCAACAAAGAAATCGATTTGGAAGAACAATTAAGAAATTCAATGTGTGAGATAAACACTTTGAAGAAACAGAAAATCGAGTTAGAGTTACAAAATGACAAAGCCATTTGGAGGAGAATATAGCTGAAACTGTTTCAACTAAACAAAGTCTGCTAAAAGAGAAACAATGTTTCATTGAAAGGATAAAGGATTTGGAATCTCGATGCAGAAAAGAAAACGATTTGGAAGATCAATTAAGAAATGCAATGTGTGAGATAAACATTTTGCAGAAACAGAAAATCGAGCTAGAGTTCCAAAATGAACAAAGCCATTTGGAGGAGAATTTAGCTGAAACTGTTGCAGCTAAACAAAGTCTGCTAAAAGAGAAACAATGTTTCATTGAAAGGATAAAGGATTTGGAATCTCGATGCAGCAAAGAAAACGTTTTGGAAGAACAATTAAGAAATGCAACGTGTGAGATAAACACTTTGAAGAAACAGAAAATCGAGCTAGAGTTCCAAAATGAACAAAGCCATTTGGAGGAGAATTTAGCTGAAACTGTTGCAGCTAAACAAAGTCTGCTAAAAGAGAAACAATGTTTCATTGAAAGGATAAAGGA
>Ga0315915_1003498_pt1 | contig 19880 bp, 10 predicted proteins | sample MpolbnodulesMG_FD_207738 | JGI IMG/M metagenome (GOLD analysis project Ga0315915, IMG submission 207738) | Medicago polymorpha root nodule microbial communities from Los Angeles, California, United States - branched nodules | ecosystem: Host-associated > Plants > Roots > Nodule | place: USA... | reverse complement strand
TCTGATTTCTTTGTTTTGGTTTAAAGCCTTGTGGTATGCTTTAGTTTTTTGTGATGTTTTAAGGCCCTTGGAGGTGTTGTAGCAGTTGTTCTCTTCCCTCCCTCTCAGTTTTGCATTTTTTTGGTGTTTTTTTGTCCCTTTTGGTTCCCCTAGTATGGGCTGTGATGCGGGTGTATGCATGGGCTGCCCTTTTTTTGTTCCCTTATTTTGGTATGGGGACTTATGTATATCTCGACATCATATTTGTCAATTTTAGTTGGGAGCCTCAAGAGGTTTTGTTGGTTTTTTCGGGTGTTCCGTCTATGTGACACATTTTGTTTGTTGACTCTTTGGCTTTGCCCACAAATGTTTTTGTGCGCCTTGCACTCATTTAACGTGAATAATATTGCCTGTTTCAAAAAAAATGTCTCTATGTTAGACTTGACTCTCTAAATGCCCTAATAGAGAAGTTGTCTCATGCTAAGGGGTGGGCATCAGTTTGGGTAGGGTCGGGTTCGGGCCCAAACACCCAAACCGTGCCAACCCACGGGTTGTAAGCCAAGGCTCGTTGCAAACTGATTTTTTACTCGGGTTCCTCGGTTTCAGTTTTTCGGATTTTGGGTTGGGTCGGTTCGGTGAAACTGGCTGGTGAAGAAGAAAAGGAGAAAAAAAATAGAAAAATGCAAACATATCCAGATTCCAGAAATGATATGTTTATTATTTATATGGAATATTACAACAAATTTCAATACCAAAAAATGATAAAACAAAAGTCACACATATATTACACTATTGCTTGAGTGAAGATTGCAGGGATATTACATAAAATGTACAACTTCCATCACTTACAATAAAATTCGAACTCAATATTAATAAAACTTAGTGAAGATTGGTACAAGCTTTCACACGCGATATGTTCCTTTTGTTTGCTTGCTTGATCCTTTTGCTACAAAGTCATACATTACTCCTTTTGTTGCTCCTTGTTCTAATTGAAAAAACATAAGTTGAATCCAGAGGTAACACTATGAGAAGAATTAATTTGTAATTTGAATTTGAATGATCTAAGTGAATGAGGGAAGAATATCAAGGAAAAAGTTATATGAAATGAGGAGAAGCATTGCCTTGAAGCAGACATGCTTTGCTGTTAAATTGTGTAGGTAACTAGGTATACGGGTGCTAGGTTTTTTTTCATCCAACGAAGCATTGCATTTTATAGTTGGGTAAGTTTGGATTTGGGCCAAGATAAGATTTGAAATTTGGGCCTCTCAAAAACAGATCTGGGAGGTGTAACTATTGATAATAGTGACAATAAACATTAAATTAATTTTTTTGAATCAATTAGTAATAATAATAATAATAACAATAATAATAAAGGGTTGGTCGGGTTCGTTCGGGTACATGTGAGTTCAAAACAACCACCCGAGCCGACCCTAATAAACCCACTATAACCCTAAAAATTTACCCGAGCAACCCGTAACCCGTATTAACCCGAACCGAATGTTTCAAATTGTATCGGGTTGATCGGGTACCTTCGGGTTGACCCAAGTTTGCCCACCCCTACATGCATAATCTAATCTAAAATTTGAGGGTTGTTCAAAAACAACAAAGCCGGCGCCAAATTTATTAAAATGGCCGATAGAAAGGAAAATTGGTGCAGGACCCAAATAGATAAATGCAAGACAATGATAAGGAGTAATAATAATTAGGTAACAAATTTAAATTTTTAAATTTAATGTGAACATTAGCAAAAAAAAAAGGACTCAAATAGCCTTAAGCCTTTACCAATTTTTCTTCTTCCAGAAAACACACGAGAACGGAGGGTGGCGAAGATTCTCTTTGTGGGTTGCAGTGAGTTATGTGATAATGGAGTTTCATGGTGTGACCGGTGGTTTACATATCAGTGAAACTGGAGTGGTGATGTGTGTGGCCAGAGGTCTATGGCTTTTCTACATTTACTCCTCTTTTTCTTATCTCTTCCCCTCTCAATTATTATGGTTATGCTCATGTGAAGCCCAGATACGAGATACGATACGGATACGATATTGCATCGATACGGAAAAATTTCAAAAATTAAGATAAGATATGTCTGAGATACGTTAATAAAAAAATTATATAATTAAGTGTACAATATAATTATAACATTTTTTTTTAATATGCAAATATATTAACAAACAAAAGAAATCAGTCACAGGTTCGTAGCACATCAATATAAATATAAATAATATTGACGATTAAGAGAGTGATGATTAGTCAATTACATACACAATATATCCCAAAAAGAGCACCATCGATCCAAAAAAGGAACATTGTTAATGTTATACTATATCGATCCAAAAAAGAAGCATTATGTCCAAAAAAGAACACATCAGTACTCAAGAGTTAAGTTATTTTATTTAAAATTAATTGAGAAATATCGGAGCAGGTATCGGTGCAGGATAATTATCGGATACTCTCCTGATACATATCGGGAAGTATCAGATAATTATATTTTTTTTGTAATAAAATTTATTCTTCGGATACTCTCATGATACGTATCAGAAAGTATCGGTGCAAGATACACAGAGAATACGGTACATCATCCATTTTGAATTAAAGGGGGCTTCACATTATGCTCTCTTCCCTCTTTTCAGCCTCCTCTCTTTTATGATGTTTTGGTTCATAATCATATTTATTATACTAAAAATCAGTTAGGGTACATCACTGTAACCAAAGGGTAAACCAATTTAATTGACGATTTTGTTTATTTGTTGCTTGATGAGTAGTACTAGTGAAACATTGAAGAGGAAAGAAACTAATTCAACTTTTTGTAACTTGCAATGTTGGTGAAGAATAATAGAATATAGCTCTATTTAGAAAAAGAAGAGACACAACCAAGCTGTTACAAACAAACTAAATGCCTGCATCACTCTATTTGTTTGTTACATTATGTTTGTATTGTTTGTTTTACTTTTTTTTTTAATGATTAAAAATTCTATATTTAAATGAGATATCTGATATTTGAACCTCAACTTCTATTTATATTATGAAATGCCATTTATTGATTGAACTCAACTCACAAGAACTGTTTTACTTTTTAATTACAACAAAAATGCAAACAAAAGTATAAAAATGCATGATGAATATTTATAATTTCTGTGTTAAAAATTAAATTGGTTGAATAAAATTAGGGTACTTCTATGTTGTTAAGAGAAAAAGAAAAGGCAAGTTTTTTGAAGAATAATAAAGCAGAGACATAAAATAGTGGTGCGAGTTTTGGTATACACATGTCTATATTAAAAATTTGAGAAGGAAGATGTACGCTATAAACATTATTTGAATTTGAAAAAAAAAATATTAAAAAATAAAATGTAAACAAAAAAAGCTCACACATATATGTAAATGTGTCAGAGTTTGGACTTCAACCCAACAATTTCAATATTTTTATAAGTTGAGTTAAAACTTTATTTTGAAAGAAAGACGCTTATATCGTTTCATTAATAATAAATTGTTCGATACAACGCGGTACATAAGAATAAATAATGGGACTAGATGATAATGTGACAACTCCCGCTAAGTTGTGAGCTATCTCATTTGTTTGTCGTTGATTGAACTCAACCTTAGAGTTTGTGAGGTGAATGGTAAAGAATTATGCTAACGGAAATTATTTGACCAAATTCTATGACATCAACACAATCATGATGAAAAACATACGTGGTAACTTTAGAATCTAAAATGAAGTTGACCTTATCAAGATAAAGTCTTTCATGAATACAACTCCAAATAAATATTATTTGGGCACACTCACATATTTTTTAACAAAATTAAACAAAAAAGTATTTAATCACATCAAATAATATCATGTAATTTTATTCTCTTTTAATTTTTTTGGTTTTATGTGTGCCTAAATATTTTTGTTTGGGTTTGTGTCCAAGTAAGTGTACCTCCCTTACCAAAAGACATGTCGCTCAACCACTCCAAAGCATCATATAAACTCAAATCTTTCCCCACCGGTGCTAGACACATTGAAGAAATAGAAATCACTTCATTAATATGAAGCGGTTTTTTTTTTTTTATTTTTAGGAAAGAAACCACAATTAATATGAAGTGGTTTCTTCCCTAAAAAAAAAAAAAACCCACTTTATATTAATTGAGTTAAAACTTGTAGATAAGTTCATACTCATGTTTTTTTTTTTTTTTTATAGAAAACTTCATACTCATGTTATTATCAGTAAACATAACACTCAAATGCTATTATATATTTGATAGTTAGATCACCGAAACTAAAAACTGTCGAAAAGTATATGGTTATGACAACGTACCTTAAATATTCACATTTTATAAAATAGCTAAGACTGAACATATGTATCATGTATGGTATTAAACATATTCAATATGCAACAAAATTTAATTTAAGCCCAGCTGATGAAAAAGTTCAAACGTACTGTTAACAATCTTATCTTAATAATAATAATACTATGTTCTTTAAAAAAACAAAATCATAATAATAATACGTGTTACGCCTTAAAAAAAAAAGAATAATAATATGTGTTACGTATTATAAATAATTACATGAATAATTTTTTTTCATAAAAAGAAATTATGGATCATTTTACTGACTTTAACTTATTCCTCTCCTCTTAAATAGTGTCTAAAATCAAATATTTTACACAATACAAGAATAAAAAAAATAATGTATTTGTGTAGGACTAAAGAAATATATAAATTTACAACAATAAAAGCAAAAAAGGGTATATTTGCAGATATAAGAAACTAATTAAGAAATTTATCATTTATTGAAAATTCTTTTGAAAAATAAACAATTATTTTAATATGTATATTTCTTGACGGTCTTTAATAGTTTAACCCTTTCATTTATAATTTTTCTAAAAAAAAACCTTTTCATTTATGAACTTAACATTCAAATTAATTGAATTTTGACTAAAAAAATCAATTTGATTGCTATTTACATATAAGGGTATTTATGTTTTTTGCTAGAAAATTAATGAAATTAGAATCTTTGTCACCCAATTGGCTCTAAAATGTATCTCCAAAAGTTTATATCCTTTAAACTGTTTTTATACTAATATATGCTCGAATGTTTTCTTTGGGTCTTAACTCTTAACCCTTCGGAGGATGATATTTTGGTTATTAAAAGTTCGATTGTGAGTTAAATAAAATCTAACTAATGATTATTTCAATCAAGATTCGAATTTTTAATTTTCTCAATTGATTTGTTCTTATCCAAAGTTAACTAATATACATTTGTAAAAAAAAAATTGTCCAGAGTTAATGTCATTATTTAGTTTTTATGGAACATTATTACTCTTTGAATTGTACAATTGATTTTTTTTTTTGACAAAGAATTGTACAATTGATACACATGTAAAAAAATTGTCCATCGTGAATGCCACATTTCTTCTTCTTCTTTGAATTGTGTCATTTAATCAATAGTATGTGCATCACACTTTCTTTGTAAAAATATGTTAATCACTCTCAAACTCTTATATTTAGGTTTTGACCAAATATTTAAGTTTAGTTGTTACTTTAATTTATCATTTGCATTGAGTATATGGTAGAAAAATTCGTCTGCACTCAAAATCACTTGGGTGAAAATTAAGTAATCAAGCTCAAGTGGTTAACAACCTTCACATATAACGAATTATTTGGGAAAAACCAAATTCGATTCTTGTTGAAAACACATCTTGAATAAACTTTACTTACTTTATAGTTGAACTTCCAATTACTAACACCCTTTCCTAAAAATCAGTGGATTAACACACAAAAAAATCACTTGAAAGAAATGGTAACAAATCGTATTCAGATTAGTCAGATATCCAATATGATCTTAAACACGTTTATGTAGTTGCGCGCGGAGTACACTTAGGTACATTTTCAATTGTTTGCACTTTGCACCCTTTGATACGAACCCTAGTGGTTGAAATATTTGTCTTAAGATGACAACTTTATAATACACCACACATCAAAATAACACTCCCACGAGATCTCCTCTCTCTCTTTCTCCCTCATTGACTCTTCATTTCTCTCTCTTTCTCTCTGCGAGTATCAATGGCGGATCCAATCTCCAAATCTCTGATCGCATTTCTCCTCATAGCTTCCTTCTTGCTATGCTCGCACGCTTCCTCCGACGTTCCTTTCATCGTCGCTCACAAGAAAGCCTCTCTCAACAGGCTCAAGACTGGCGCTGAAAGAGTCTCTGTCACCATCGATATCTACAACCAAGGAACCTCGTATGCTCCGATCTATAACCCTTTATTCTTTTTTCTTTTCAATTTTTCAATCTCAGATCCCAATTTCCCATTTGCATGCATGTTCTGATTATTGATTTGTTCATCTTATTTTACTGGAATTTGATTTTTAGCGATTTAATTCAATTTTGTGAATGTTTAATTGATTGTAATTATACTGTTTTGATGCTGATTTGATACTGGTAAATATGAGAAATCTTTGCTGGATCTTGATTTTTTATTTAGATTTAGAAGTATTATTGAAAATTAGGTAAAATGGTTATATTTGATCATGTGGGTATGAGGATGAATTGAGAAAAATGTTTAATTTTGGTTGCTGATTTTTCTGGCTTGCATGCATTAGTAAGTGAAAGGAAATGAATTTGATTCTGGAGTTCTTGATTGTTTAAATTTGATCTGGTTGAGAAGAGTTTCTGTGTGATTTGGTGATAGAACTTGATGCGGAAAATTAAACATTTCAAAGATTAGTTTAAGGGGCTTGTGACAATGCTACCTCTGATTTCACATGCAGGTGATTCGATTTGTGAATTGCATTTGCATTGCAAGTTACATTGCTTGTTTTGCTGTTTTAGTTGTTGTAAGAAATGGTTAGAGGGTAGTTCCAAAATGCAAACTAGAGTTTAATTTTTGACATTGGTTATGGTAGGCTAGTAGACGAGGGTGTAAATCGATAATATAGGACTTTGTGTGCTGTTGCCAGTGTTGAATTGAATAATGGTTTTGTTTCCCAATTGTCTCAGAACATGAGGTTAACAAGCCTTATAATTTATTGTCTGACTTGTTAAGTTTTTGCATTTAGTATTGTATGTTATTCAAAAACAACTTAATTTTTTGCAGTGTATTTTCATTTGGTAACTTTCTATTTTGCAATTGATATTCACTTATCATTTTTCTTACTCTTTTTTAAAGGACGGCATATGACGTGAGTCTGTCAGATGATAGTTGGACAAGTGACCTTTTCAGTGTAATCAGTGGTACCACTTCAAAGACATGGGAAAAGCTTGATGCGTGAGTTTCATATTAATCGCTTTAACAATTTTTTTCCACTCTTCAATTACCTCCTGTTTCCACTCTGCTGCATTTTTTGTTACTAAGAAGTCATATTTTTTGCAGTGGTGGCGTCCTCTCCCATACATTTGAGCTTGAGGCAAAATCAAAGGGAGTTTTTGCCGGTGAACCAGCTATCATCAAGTTCCGCGTCCCCACAAGCACTGCTCTGCAGGTTTAATTTGTTGGCATTGTTGTCTATTGTCTGTTTCTTGTTCTAGTGAGTGAACTTTTTCCCCTCATAATTGTTTGTTGCTTTTAGGAGGCATATTCAACTCCCATATTGCCTTTAGATGTTCTCGCTGACAGGGCACCTGAGAAGAAGTTTGAATGGGTATGTTTCTCGTTTACTTGACATTTACATGAATCAATCTAAATTGCTTGCATTGACTGACATATTGTTTTTTGGTTTTCATGTATTAATATTTCGTCGGATTGGATTTCGCAGGCTAAGGTATGGACATTTATTATATGCTCTGTTATTTTAAATTTTGAATTTTTTTGTTCTTTATATAAATTTGAATTTTGCATGAGAGCTGTCTATTTCGGTAGTTGATTTTGTAAGTTGCCGGTCAAGCATGATGACTAGGACAAAGTGGGTCTCATGCACATTGCTGGTGCAACTTTTTCTACTCTTGAGAAATGGAATACCGATGCAAACAATAAGAGTCCCTTTGGTTTCAGACAACATTTTGTTTTCCCTTTTAATCACAAAACTCACCTCATTTTCATTTTGTTTCGTATTTTGAAAGGTTTACAATGAAAACAGCTAAAACATGATAAAGTCGTTTTAATTGTTTCTTGCACAAACCTTTGAAAATAGGAAACAAAATGAAAACAATGTAGCAGAATTGTAATTAAAGTTAAAGCAGGAATTGGAAGTAGAAAACCTTTTTTCTTTCCAAAGACCGTAAACTTCATTTTTTTTTTTTACAACTGTACCATATATGATTTGAACACCACAAATGGTCATCATAAACTTCACCTGTGTTTTGCCCACCAACCTTTCTCTCCTAATGGGTTTCACAAGTAATTAACACTACAGCTTAAAATCTTCTCCATGATGCGTTTTTTTAACTGCTTTCTGGATGTATCATAATACCGATAATAGTATAATTTCTTTCCCTTAATGTCAAAATGTTATTGTCTACAGAGGTTGCTGGCTAAATATGGATCTCTAATCTCAGTGATCAGCATTATCGTCATGTTTGTGTACCTGGTAGCTACACCATCAAAATCAGGTGCAAAAGGAAGCAAGAAGAAGCGTTAATCTTTGACAAATCAGTACCTTTACAATCAAACATCAGAGACTAGAGTGTGATATTCTGCCAGTGGTCAGTTTTCACCTAGTTAGAACACATGTTATTGAACTTTTTGAGTGAATGGTTAAATGAGTTAGTGAGAGAACAATTTTAATTTCTTGACGGCATAGCCTGAACAGTTGTTTTCAGTTCTTACATGAATGGTATGGATCTTAGTTAGCAAAAGTATATCAATTGATCAAGTGATCTCATAGCTATTTTGTACTGATTTCCATTTATTATTATGTTTTAATGATCCTCTAATCTGTTGTCCGTGGGTGAAAAATTAGCCACTTTACCAAGTCAATCCCACAAGTTTGTACTCTGAAATTTATCACGTCAGTTACAAGCTTGTAGATAAAAGGAGACAGACTCTGGAGTTTGTGTTCATCGTATGTCTCGTTTGCATCTTGCTCTAACCTTAGAGTTGAACAACTTTCTTGTTCACATTTTGACTAGTTAAAGTATCTCTTCACATTTCCATAACTTGCTGTCCAAAAAAGTTGTCTTGTTTTTGTCAGCTGTCCAAAGAAAAATCACAAAATCTTGATTTAAGAAAAACTAACAGCCTGCGATTGCGAGTATCCTTTTGTTGTGGGATTATTTGATTATTGCTTATAGAACTGATCTTTGGTCCAATCAGTTTTGTCTAAATTTGTTTCTCATTGTGTATGGACAGAAACCTGATATGAAAATCTTACATGCGAGTCCAGCTTACTTGGTTGAAAATCAACATTTTGAATAACTTTAAATAAATAAAATCTACTGTTATAAATTATTTTTGATTGTTCATTTGTGTTTTTTTACGTGAAATTGGTTTGGTCGTAAAATTTAGTGGTTTTTAGCAACAGTTTACGAATTTGCTTACAATATTTTTAGGATGCTATTTTCAACATCTGAATTCTATATAGATCAAACAACGCCTGATTACAATTGCACCAAGCCCCTTGATTAATATCACATCTTTAGTTATCTATTACCAAAAGTTATAAAAAATTGATGTTTTAAAAACATTCATTGAGACATGTTAAACATCTTATATACCAATGTTTGTCTTTATACATTAGTAAAAAAAGTAGATTATGTGAATAGTGGACATGATCAAACTATCTCAATTAATATGAGACGAGAGTGTATTATTAGAAAGCTGTACGATTAAACAAGGGATGTTCATGCGATTTTCTCCATCATGCTTGAAGTTTTTTTTCTCCTTACAATAGGTTTATTTTTACTCGATCTGATGATTGGGATGTTCATACGATTGTTCTCTTTGTAATGTAACCTGCCAAATTTATGAACATGTAATATGGGTGGCAAATTTGTTAGTTTTATCTATTGTTTCTCGTCTTGAAAAATTTTCTTCTGTTTTTTCGGTGCCATGATGGTAAAATGATTGAAACAAACTGGTTCCAACTTCAACAACTTAATAAAACACTACAATGAAAACTTAAAAAAAAAATGAAAAAAATTTAGTGTAGCTTATTGGGATGTAAATGGATATCCACGACATCTATGTTGGATAAATACGATGTTTGTGCAGTTATTCATCAAGCGGGCAATGCACGAATAAGAAAGGAGTGATTTGAAGTGGTAATAACTCATAAGTTGTTCGAGGTCATACAATTGCTTCTGAATTCTTCACAAAAAATTGCTTCTTCATTCTGATCAACGAGTAAAATTTAAATTTTTAAATCAACAAAACATATATTTTTTAAATAAATTTATATATTGTTGTAAAATAATTGGCTTTGAAACACTATCAATAAACTTTTAAGAGATTTTTTGATCAAAATAAACTTAAATAATATAAGTTTTTTAAGAGGAAGCAATATAAGTTAACGTGTTCTTTTACGAAAGAAATAATTATATATCACATCAAAAACCTCTAAACCAACCCCAACTTACCTTGGCAAACCAACCCCAACTTAAAAAAGACATCCAACTAACTCCATTTCTACTTACCCATTTATTTATATAATTAAAAATGGCGTGAGTAATGTAATTGGCAGATGTCTAACAAACAAAACTTAAAAGTTGTTTTCCAAAAATAAGATGTTCCCACAACAAGAGATAAGCAAAACATACTTAGAAAAATCAAATTTAGTGTTTCGCACATCATCAACTTATTTACTATCTCTCGAATCATAATTCAGTCAATATCATAGAAACGAGCTAATTGAAAGCTTGAAGTGCCCCAAGCTTCACCCTATGTTGTAGTTTGGCACTATTCATTTCACAAGCCTCTCTATTTATAGGAGAGATAAGTGACTCATATTCATGAATATGACAAAATAAACCATCATTAATTGTTCCACCTCTCTTTATGATTGCTGAGTGTGTCAAAATACATTCATCCATCATTTTCTTCAGCCCTAAGCAATAATTTATTTAACCATTTTCAGAAGTCAAAATATTTAACTAATGAAAGAATGCAATTATATTTAGTTATAGCATTGCAATGAAATTGACTTTTGCAAGTTGGAGCATACAAGTAACTGAAAAGTAAAATTGCAATAACACCTTAGAGGAAGAAATGATACAGAACATACATGTATATCAATATTAACTGTGGAGTAATGAAATTTAGCATACATGTCACTACAAAATTTACATAATCAACTACTGATTCAATGCACAAAATACAATATTATACCTTCTAAACAAGAAATTAAAACAATCACAAACACACTCTACAAGAAATGGGGAAAATTCCAGCTTGAAGAACTAGTTAGTCGATGGTGACGGTGCGGCCACACCTGGCACAACAAAATGTGAGATGCCTTCTGATAGATTCTTTACTGCTTTATCATAATTAACAAAACCCATGAACCAAAAATCATGCCCATCAACTGTAACAATCTGGATATACTTCTCTGATTGATTCTCCCTCATGATCACAGGATTAACTGTTCCAATCTTCCCCAAAGGCACCATCACCTATTACACAACATAACAAGTCAAATTTCATACACCATATCAAACATTCATTTCAATTTTTATAGTTTAAGACTGTGTACCGAAAGTTGTAATAGGAATTTTACAGAATCATGTATTTATGTTTTATTTTATAGATATTTGTTGAGTATGACTCATAAATAGACACAAAAGAGGGACAAGGGACGGGGGAGGCGAGCTAGCATAGCGTTGCGAAACTAGAACCAGTTAATATTGTACTATTGTTGTAAATTTGTAATATGACTTGTAAGATGGTAAACCCAAATTCACTCAAGTAATATACGGAACTACAGCTGTTCTATAGTGGCAGAGGTAGACACAATTGGTCGAATTGTGTAAACAAACGGTCATGTTTCATTGTTGCGATTTGCATTTTCTGCTAACAATATTGCCGGTAAATGGTAAGATACTTTTAGAATAGCAAATCCAGTTTTGAAGTTAGAAAATGAACACACAAGAGAACGGGATTAATCACTGAATTCGGCCAATTATGTTTATCAACAACAAATTGACTGTTGTACTTTATTATTATGCATTGAACTAGAGTTACAGGGTACAAATCTCTGTTTTAATACTACGCTCGTTACACTTTCAGCTCCACTTGTTCCGTTATACTATGCTCGAGTGTCTACCTACTTACCAACGCTCTATATATAATCATTAAACTCTATGTAGTTATCCCTTTAATTGACCCTCTCGCTCGTAGAAAAGTTGAACAAATTTTGACAAGGAATGTTCATAAATATAATAAATAGAGTACCTTGTAGTAGCTCCAAGTCACTTGGCCGGAGGGTGCAGTGAAACTCAAAGGGCGATCGCTGCAAAATGCTAGATGAATATCTGATAAGTAAAGGGTTCCTGCAACAGGCCCTGTTGTTGTTGAAAGGTAACAAGCAAATGTCTTTTTCAGCTTCTCATTTGGATAAGTAGTGAATATTTGTTTGTAAAGTGACTCAAATCCACCCTCTGATATCGCTTTTACAGTCAGATTCATCTTCCCCATTGCAGCTGAAGACACTGAAGGCCCTGTTTTAACTGCAAATCACAGTAGTAACAAAAACATCATATAAAAATCGAAGATTCAACCACCCTTTAAGTGTATGTTTGGATGATTAGTGAGTTAGGCAAAATCACGGTGGCATCGTGATTTTGTTGAAGCTCCAAAGTATAGTTTTTGTCAAAATCACAGTAGCTCACCCTGATTATGATATGATAGTCAATCTAAATATGTTCTAAGGCTTACCTCCAAACCCCCCTAGATATATACTTGCTCCAATTTAATGATTGAAGTAAAATAATTTACCAACTTAATGTAAAATTAACAAAATTTGAAATAATTTTGCAAATTTAAAACACTAGAATACATTGTATTAGTTCTTCATGATAATTTCAATATTATTAAATTGATTCACACAAAAAGCTAAATTCATATTAAGACTATTAATTTTAATACTAAATTGCGAGATGCTACACTATTATTAGGGGTCTTGTTTAGATGAAAAACATAATCACATTCACAGCATATAGCATAAGCACTTTTTATGATAAGTACTTATGTATAACCTATTTCTAAAACATTTCCGTATAAGATATCTTAAGAGAGCATATGAAAATAAGCTAAAACAGCTTATAAAATTAATTTCAATACCAAATTGTGAGAAGCTACACTATTAGGTTCCTATTTGGATAAACAACTTAATTTGCAGCTTATAGCATAAAAGCTTATCAGTATAAGCTATAAAATTAAATATATATTTTTTTATTTGCAGAAGTTATCCTAGAGAGCTTATGAAAATAAGCTGAAAACAAATTTCATAAAATATCAAAAGTGCTTATGTGAGTAGAAAAGATCAAATAAGTCAATCTAAACAGGTTCTAAAAGTAAAGGAGGATTGACTGTTAATTAAAACAAATCTATCTAAATATAGAGGAATGAATAAAATTAGTTACTCACGATTGTGCCAGATGTTATTGGCGGTAGCTTCAGCTTTTTTACTCCAAGAATCAAACATATGAAGAATTGATTCCATAGGACTACTGCTAGGCTTATCAACAGGACTGTGTTGCACGTAAGGATGATCATGCTGGTAGTAATGAACCTGAGGTTGTCCTTGTCCATCAGCAGAAGCAGTTTGTAAAGCTGCTTTTTTGTTGTCTGGATGACTACTTGGTACAGCTGGTGCTCCCATCATGTGTGTTCCCCAATTCTCAGTTGTTGCATGATTCTGTGGTGGAACAGATGATGATGATGGTGGTGGTGGTGGTGTTGGTGATGCAAATGGGTTTTCATCAGGTGATGATTGGTTTTGGTTGTTGTTGTTCATGTTGTGTGTAAGAGGAAGAGATAAAAGTTTGTGATGAGAGATTCAGAACAAGGTTGAATGAATTATGTAGGAAACGGAAATGGTTGGATTTGAAGGGTATGTAACATGTTACGTGTTTTTAAGGAGACAATACACTGTTGTTGGAACAGAGTTCAAGCAATTCCACACCGACTATGTTTCTTTTGCTTAACCGCGTTATCATCATATTTGTTTAATGAAAAAGAATTGTCAAAATAGGTACGTATTCTGGTGGAGCGGGTTGTTGTTGCAATCTCTCCTCAAGATGACATCAAGTGATGAACTAGACTCTTGACCCGTGCGATTTGGTATAGTAGTAGATTATTATACTTTTTGACATTAGCAATGAATTGATGAATAAGTGTTTTCTTTCAATGATTCACCAAAAATCCACAATGTTCTATTCTATTTCATGGCTTTGAAATTTAGTACATCTTTGGATTGAGGTGAGTTTGTCAAAATGATGGTCGTATCGTATTGTGATTCTTTTGAAGGTACAAGGTGTATGTTTGATTTTTTGGCGATAAAAATTGTTAGAACAATAGTTGAAAAAGTAGTTAAAAAAATTATTTTCGATTATCGAAGAAATTATTGGACTGAGCTACGTCACATTTTTAAGACTTTTGTGGCACTGTCTAACATTGTACAACCAGACAATCAATCATGATGTCCACTACAATGTAGGATCCGTTTTAGAAATACACCTCCAATATGGTACAAGACCACTCAAATGTGGTACCGTGACCACTCTACTACGGTACTGTGGCCGTTCAAATATGGTATTTTCACTATTCTAACATCTAACTTCTCCAAGGGCATAAAATATTATTAAATGAAACTATATTGTTAAGATCATTCTTATTTCGGAATGGACAATGTATCTCGAAAGCGATATGATCTTAAGTATACTCTTAATTTTGAAGGGGTGAAAATTATCAAATAGACTATGCTTTTAAGGTCATTCTTAATTTTTTAGAGACATTATAATTTAAAGGGACTATGCTTTTAAGGACCCTCTTTGAATTCAAATGGACAAAAATTAGAATAAGAAAAGAAGGGCTCGTCAACACAAGTTAAAAAAGAGAAGAGAAAAAAGTTCTTTGACAACTCAGGATAACGTTTGGTGTAAAGATTAGTGAGGATTAATCACTTATTATATAGTGCAAGAACCAATGAGGCAACCAAAATGGAGGGTCAAGATCATTTGACCGTTGTGGAATAAATAACATGATCTTGCTTCACTAATCAATGGAGGGCGCACACTAGCATGGTCTGAAAAGCCACACAAATGTCAAGTATGGTCTGAAAAAATGGGATTTGCACCAGAAAAATTCCACCGCAAAAATTGGACGGGAGAAAAATGCGTCGGGATGATGGCCAACACAAATGTCCAGATCAAGATTTTTTTTGAATTTGGGTCGGTCTTTACCGAAGCAAATGTCCAGCTAGCTGAAAACTTTTTTACTCTATAAATAGCCTCACTCAACACTCATTTTTACAACTTCTCTTCTCTCTAATTCATTCTCTCTCCTTCTCTCTACATCTTAATTTTTTAGTTCTATATATATATATCTTAAAAAATTGTGAAGAGATAAAAACCATAGATATATTTAAGTTCAAGTATATTTTGTTTTTGAAAAATGAAAGAATTTTTAAGTTAAAGTATGTTAAAGACAAAAATTTATAATGAATAAAGGATTAATTATTAATGTTATTAATGAAATAGTTTTTAGTATTTAAATATACATTTTGAATACCGTCTAATGAAATATTTTTTATTAAAGACAATTATTTTAAAAAAATGTTAATTATTAAAATTAAATGTATATATATCATATATCTTTACCAAATATCATTAGAATTTTGTCGACCTTTTTTTGCCGCTAATACTGCATAGCATTTGCGGCAGTCCTTATTCCGACACAAAGGAAAAAGGAAAAAACTAAACAGGTTGGACTTTGTGTCGGCTTTTAGTACACCACAATGGTTCCTTGGGATTTGCAGCAGTCTGAATTCTACCGCAAACAGTTGTGAGACGCTTATTTGCGTGGGACAAATATCCTCTGCACTTTTGCCTTTGTGTGGCCTTTTTTACATTTGCGTGGGCATTTGACACATGCAAATCCATTGAATTCTTGTAGTGAACGTCTTAAAATTGTTGGAACAATAGTTGATAAAATAGTTCAAAAAACTGTTTTTGGTCATTGAAGAGATTACTAGGTTGAGTCACGGACTAGGCCGCTCTCGTTAAGACGTTTTGTCACCTTGTCCAAAATTATGTAAGTAGGCTATCAAGAATGACGTTCAGAGAATAAAACAACCCAACAACAATTGTATCAAAGTCTTACTGCACCATATGTTCCATTCTAAAAATATATCTTTAATATGGTACATGACCATTTGAATGTGGTACCGTGGCCACTTAAATAAAATGGAAGGGAAAAAACGATCTAAAGAGTTGATTTCGGTGAAAAAAATTAACCCACAGAGATTGTGCAGATGTTAGCTACTAATAAAGTTCGTATTAAAAATTTGGTAGTCAATCTCATATTTTAAAGATAAAATATTTTGATCATAAAAACTAAGTCCTTTTTTTTTTTTTTTGACTGAATTAATCAACAAAGCTAAAATTATTTTTTTGACCAAGAGTAAAACAAAACTTAAGATAAAAAGTTACTTTTATGCATATACGCTTTAACTCCACCACCTTTCTATATAAACTGTTCTCCAATAGTACAATAAACCTCCATCCTAATTCCTAGCTAAGAGCAAAGAGATACTTAGCATGGGAATTAGATACGTAGGCTTTTCAATATTGGTGCTTGCTACAAGCATCTTAGTGTTAGGGATCAATGCGTCTGCTGTTGAAAAAAAAGGATGCTCATATCGTACTAGGGCAGCCATTTTGCTGCAATGTGCTGAATACATCCAAATCTTAGGGCCAGAAATTCCACCTTCAGAGCAGTGTTGTGCGGTCATGAAAGCTGCTGATATCCCTTGCGTCTGCAAACATATACCCAGAAAAGTTGAGCTCATTATCAGCATGAAAAAATTTGTGGATGCTGCTCATACTTGTGGAAGTGAAATTCCTCCACCAGGAGGCATGTGTGGAAGTAAGTTAAATGTCTTTCTCTCTTTTTTCTTGTTTTTATATTGATTTTTCTAATAGTTCAAAGTTTATGACTATTTCAGGTTATACTATTCCTCCTTCTTCACCTGAGGAACCACCGGTTCAACATTCACCTCCACCACCAGAATCCGAGTCTCCTCCGTCTCCTGAAGAACCTTCTCCTCCTGAGGAACCACCAGTTTCTGAGTCTCCTCCGTCTCCCGTTGAACCTTCTCCTCCTAAGGCACCCGTAGTTCAACATTCTCCTCCGCCACCGGTTCATAATTCTCCTCCATCTCCTGTTCCTCGTTCTCCTCCTAAGTCACCTGTTCGTCCACCTTTTCGTCGTCCTCCTCCATCTTCTCGTCGCTCTCCTCACATACCTGAATGATGATATTCAAGGCGCACAACTTGATCAATTAGTTTTGGCATCCATTTATATATAATATTGAATAAATTGATAGTAGTTTAAATAATAAAATGTAATAATCTTTTATGTTTAAAAAATGAATAAATAAATTGATCATAATTCATACATGTGTGCGTCTTTTGTCAAAAAAAATGTGTTCGTCTTTTTTTTATTTTATTTTAAAAACTCGGTATCCGATCCAAGAACCGACTAATTCAAGAGGATCAATCTCACCGCCCACTTGCGGGGGCCCCGTTTAAAGCCAGAGCAAGCTCTGTATGGAGCTAGCCCACCAAAATTGGCAGCAGAGGGGATCGAACTTGAGACCTTTGGAGGAGCACACTCCAAAATCCCAAGTCAACCACTAGACCAACCCCAAATGGTTCCTTTTTACCTTTTTAAATTGGTTTGTATAATTGCGTGGTTTGCACTCGAGTTCAATCACTAATATTCTCGTTAAGTTGTTGTTTGAAAAAAGTTATATTTCTATTAATTAATAATATATTAAACTTTGATTTAAGATCTCTCATTCATCCCATAAAATGATGAGAAAGTTTGGATGAAATAAGCATAAGTGAATTTGAGATTGAGATAATGAAGTAATTTACTCAAAACTCAGCCACCCCTGTTCATAATTCAAGCCCTCATACAACACACCAAAACAATCCTTAATTCATAATTCAAGCCTAGCCATTAATGATGTAGAATGATTAACACTAATTTGACAATGAACAACAAAAAATGCCTCTGATGATGAACAAGCGATATGTGAATTTACAATGCACAGCACCAGCATTATTCAAGGCTCCCCCATTATTCAATCTTTATTCCAAAACATTCCAGGGGGTTTAAAGACCTTTGATTGAATGTGTAGATGAACCCCTGCAGCTTGCTAGATAACCATTTCCATGACAGTAATTTAATTTCTTCAAACCAAGTCTTCGTCGATCCATTTTTGTTCATTCTCCACCTAAATGAACGCAGTCGTCTCCCCACTCCTCCTTGCATCAGCATGATAGATGGCTTTATTTGGTGGAATTTTATTAGTGAGGCTTATTTTTCTTGATCTTTATAAACTTTCTAATTTTAGATTTGTTTAATTGTTTCACTAGGAATAGGTTTGGCTATTTTTTAGCTGCGATGTTGGTCTTAGCATTTGATATTTTCTTGCACGGTTCTATTGTTTTTCTTCACCGTAGTTTTATCCATTTCAAATTTCTTCATTAGGTTTTTAACGCCATAAGTGTTGTTTGTAGAAAAGGTTGTTTCTTTGGATTTTGACCTAGTCCTCCAAAGCTCTTTTATTCCTATGTTATTTTAGGCGTTACAAATGAAAGGTGATAGATTTAGAGTGACAACGTAATTGGAATATCATTCTTACATGTAATGTTTTTGAACTCTAGTTTTCATTTGACAAAAAATTTATATAATGGTGAATGGTTGCACAATTTTTTTTGTGGAGTTTTCAAGTGCCACCTCTTTATTGAAGTTGCGTGAAAAGTCTAATATGATATGATATATAAAAGGTAAGAGGTTTGTAACATGTTAGTACCAAAAAGAGTTAGATTCTCACAATGTGTGACAAACTAAAATTTATATTTTGATACAGAGATGTTTATATTTAGTGTTATTGATCTTGCGCGTAGAAAATGTATGAATAATAAAAGATATAGGAGATTGTATAAAAAAAATATAACAAATTGATCAGTTTGTGTGTGAGTTGTATTTGTAAAAGATTTTATTTATGATCAATTATTAGAATAGCATTGAGCTAAAGTCAACTGACTTTTGGTATTATAATAAAGTTGTAGGTTGCTTAACTCTTTTTTTATAAAATATATGAAGTATAAAGCGCATATTCAATTTGTCAAAGAGAGAAATATTTATATAGTTACAAATAGGGATGACAAAATAATCCGCACCCGCGAATATCCGTGGATAAAATTCGCCACGGACACGGAGCGGATACCTTAATGGATATTCATAGATAAAATAAACGGATATTTTAACTACCCGCTAATTAATGGATCCTGACTCTATATATATACCGTTGACACCAGGTGTAAGTCTAGAGACTTACACCAAATCTCAACCATTAAAATCAATTGATCCCATGGCTAATATATTTCCATAAAGAAATTAAAAGTAATTGAAAAGATTGGCACGTGATCCTCATCCATTCCTTAGTTTTGTCGTTAACCCCCCTTCTTCCTTGTTGTGTCCTTTTGCCATCGTCAATCAACGGTTTACGGTAACCAATCATCTCATTCATCAATATGATTCAATGAGAGCTACAAACAACAGTGCGCCGTTCTTTCAACCTTCGTTCGACACCATTGTCGTCAACGAAGCCCTTATCACAACACTGTGTCGTTCTTTCAATTGATCAATTGAGGGTTTCATTTTCTCACCTCTTGTCAATCGAAGCTACAATCTGAAATCCCCAGACATGGTAATATAACCTATTCCCCTTTCTCATTCACCTTTACAGTT
>Ga0315915_1003496_pt1 | contig 19885 bp, 7 predicted proteins | sample MpolbnodulesMG_FD_207738 | JGI IMG/M metagenome (GOLD analysis project Ga0315915, IMG submission 207738) | Medicago polymorpha root nodule microbial communities from Los Angeles, California, United States - branched nodules | ecosystem: Host-associated > Plants > Roots > Nodule | place: USA... | reverse complement strand
TGTGTGTGTGTGTATATATATATATTGATGTATATGAAAACTATATATATATGGTCAGTTGTATGTAATCTAAGTTTACATTTATATTTTGTAGAGTTCTAAAGGTATTTCGCTCTGCAAGGGACACTCAAGTACCAAAGAATAAATTTAACAACATATCATGGGTCCGAGTACAGGTTTAATAATATAACATAACAACCTTAAAAAATTAGTGTATTAATGATATAAATAATTTTATTGATACAAACTTATTTTATTTTTTGTAGTGTCCTCGCCAAGAAAATGGTATAGATTGCGGGTACTTTGTGATGAGGTTTATGAAAGAGATTCTCATTTCAAAACTAAATGAGATTCCAAAGCTGGTATGTTATTTTTATATTAAAGTATAATATTTGTATATAATTAAGTTTATTAAGTAACATAGTTATTTTTTGTTATAATATATGCAGTACATTGATGGTTTCAAGTGTTTGACATACTCAAAAGATAAACTAATAGAAATCCAAAAAGAATGGTGTCAGTTCATGATCAGCCTAAAAGTTATATGATATTTTTATGATAAGGTGAGTTTCATGTTTCTAAATATATTTGATAGAAGTGGTAGCATTTTTAATTTATAATATTGCTTTAATTTGTACTATGATCAATAGTACTTTGAACGAATATAATTTTTGTCTCTAATATAATATAGTTGCTTATTGCTTAATGATGTTTTCTGCTATATATGCAAGTGGTGGAGAGTGAACGAAATTTGGAAATGAATAATGATTTGTCTGCTTGTTTTGTATAAAAATGTTGAGACGACCAAGAAGATAGATGAAGACTGCATGCTACCATAGAAGATTTTGATCTTTATGTTAACTAATTAGTTGTAACTTAGAGATATCCATGTTACCATATTAATGGCTATACATGTCTGACTTTTATGTTATATATACATACATTTTTTATGATATGTTTAAGTTTTATTTGATAAATAATAGTCTCAATTTTAATGTGTCAAAAATATATATATATATTTCCCTTAGAAAAATTATATATATATTTTACTTTAAATTAATAAAAAAACGCTATCTGTAAAAATAAAATAAAAACCTGACCAAATTTTTTTTTTTAATGATTTTCCTAGCGCTTTTTTCATGCATAAAGCGCTATCTAAACCTAGTGTTACATAGCGGCGTTTATTATTGAAAGCGCTATTTAAGGAGAATCTTTGCTAGCGTTTTTTGACAAAAAGTGTTATATAAACACTGCTTTAGATAGTGCTTTATACAGGAAAAAAAAGCGCTATATTACCTTTACCAATGCCATTTACAGTAGCGCTTTCAAAGCGATGGCTAAAGCAAAAAAAAAGCGTTATATAAGCCCATTTTTGTAGTAGTGTTTCTTTTCAAATTTATCACACAACAAAGGGAAGAAAAGTACTATTTCAAACATGTGTGAAAATTTTGTTGGAGGAAAAGGAAATTCGACACAATTGATTATAGAATCAATTGGTTTTATGGCCGCTTCAACTGCCTAGACATTGTTTGGAACTTTTTCCAACAAATGTTAGGAATTTTTCTGTTTCAATGCTTAGACAACGTTTAATGTTAGGTGCTTCAAGATCACCTTTGTTGGATGTGTTTGGTCGTTTGAGTCCTTGTTTTGCTTTGTAATTTTTGGTGCATTGTCAATTGTTAGTGGTTTGTTGAGTGAGTATCTGGTATCCTAAGACTAAAAATGCTGCTTTGTATGAGACACTAAGACAACACGAGGAAGAGGAGATACTTAATTTAGTGTGTCATGAAAGTGGTCTTGAGCTTGGAAAATAATTGAATGAGGGGAGAAAGGGTGTTAAAATATATGTGTATTTGTAAACTTTCAATATGATTTAGTTCACAAGTATGTTTAGTTTATGTCTTTATGGGTTCCAAGAAAGGGTTAGGAGTCATATATATTGGGTATGCTTTCAAACCTTTTTAAATAAAACCCTCAAAGGTTTTCAAACTATATAGTAATAAAAGAAAATATTTGATATATTTAACTATTAGAACTTATATAACCAACGAGATTAAATTCAGCGCAAGGGACTGACATTCACAATGTCACGAACGAAGGTTTTAAACTCTTTTATGTGAGATACTAACGTGAAGTGTTTGACACGTCTCGAACAAATTTAACTCCAACAAAATAATACATAGAACAATATCAATCCCCTCATCGACAAAATTTAAAAATGGAAGAGACCAACTAGAAATAGAACAAATTTGTGGAAAACTGTTCATGAAAAAGAGTTAGAAGATGCTTGACGTTTGGCTTCTGATATTGAGTGTTGTAGATGTATGGAATCTCTGTAATAGTTTTTATATATTCTGAGAGATTGTGAAGATACTAAGAAGATTTGGTCCACGGTCATAAAAGAAGACCAATGAAGTAAGTTTTTCAATCTCGGCCTCGTTGCATTGCATAGACTAAATGGAACTTGACGTGTAAAGACATTGATAATCTACCTTGAGCTTGATCTATCTTATCTGGAGTATATCCATAAGTTATTGGCCGCATGTTGTTGGGCCTTTTATTAGATTTATAAGTTTATGTCTTACTACATATTCGCTTATAATTTTTATTTTATGTATGTCATTAATATTATTAGAACCCTAATCTCCTTTGTTGTTCTTTCTGATTCTCTATATTGTTAACATGTTCACCGTCCTCTCAGGAGCCTCAAACTCATTGTCGATTAATCACATTTTTACCCACACTGGAATCTCAACTTATGTTGGGTTGATTCATGATCAACTTGCAACTGCTTGCAAGAATTTTTTCTGTCCTTCCGCTTGTTCAAATCCAACTCTTGTAGCATGGGTTAATTGAATATGAATTCAAAGTGGTAATGAATATGATTCAATGGGTCTATGCCAATGTCACTGCTATGTGAATATATGTGTAGTCCTACTTGTACGTCGAGCTCATTCAACATCTTTTAAGTTAACTCTAAAAGAAAATTCTTTTCTTTTTGGTAAACATTTTCATGTGTAGTGAGGATTATCCTGTAGTGATTTGTATCTGTTTGAATTATTAAAAAAATGTTCCTAGAAAATACAATACAATAAAATTAAAATAATTCAAAATCTTAATAAAAATAATTATTCAAAAATATTAAACTTTGTCCGTGTTTGATTATGCTGTGATAAGAATAATTTTATATGAATTAATTTTGTAAAATTAGTTTTAGTTTAAAATGAGTTAAAAATAAAGTATTTGGTCCCTATAAGTTTAGCTCAAGTTGATAGAGACACATTACATAATATATGCAGAACCGGAATTCGAACAACACCTCACCTTTACAGCTTAATCAATGCTATTTAAAAACATTGAATAGAAAATCAATTCCATATCCTTATAATCAATATTTACTAAAAGTAGAATGATACATAAACATTATTTTTAGACCATCTTTAATGAGGTGAACTAAGGGTCAGTTTGGTTCGCGGTATATGGATGAGAGGAGAGGTAATATTTTTAAAAATATGTGTTTGATTCAATTTTTAGGAGGGGGAGATGAGGGGATTAAAAAATCCCTCCTAAACCTACTTTTTGCATCCCTCAAATTGGGGTTCTTTTCGGAGGAAAAGAAAGATAAGTTAATACAATTTTAAAATGACAAAACTGTTCTTATTAAAAATTTAAGTGATTTCAACTATTGCTTATTGCATGCTCTTTTTCGTAACATGTCTTCCTTTTTTCCAATTTTTGTGTAACATATTATATTCATCCTCTTTTTTTATGTGAATTTTTCTTCCCTTTTTACTGTTATGTGTTCTTTTCTTCTTTTTTCTTTTTTTTTATATATCAGAATTCTTGTTTATTTACTAACATTACCTGCTTATAAATAATTCTTTTTGATTAATTTTTGTGTTACATAACCTTGCTATCAATAAAAAAATTTAAAATGTTTTTTTATATTGTAGTAGCCTTTTTACATACTTTGACAATAAGTGCTCTATTATTTATTTATTTATTATAACTTTTGTGTTTGATTATCCAAGGAGTTTTAGATATTGAGTTTTTATGATTAATTTTTTATGAAGTAAATTTTTTTAAATCGTGAGATTGTTTTAAGATTAGAGGGATAGGAAGGTAATTTGGTTTTAAAATCTCCCTTCTTTCCTTATTAAATCGTGAGATTGTTTTAAGATTAGAGGGATAGGAAGGTAATTTGGTTTTAAAATCTCCCTTCTTTCCTTATGAACCCAACATATATTTTATTAAAATCCTTCCCCTCCCCTCTTTTGAATCAAACATATATTTAATTGATAAACCTTCTCTCCCCTTCCCTCCCTTCCCATATCCTCCATTCAAATCCATTTCATCCCTTCCGTTGAACCAAACAAACCTAAAGTGGGTAAACTAAGTTATTTTTCGTGGGGTCAAATTGAGATGTAGGATTTAATCAATTCATAGTTGATCTAAATAGTTTTTAATTTTAATATTGATTGTTTATATTGAACTCAAGTTTGACCTCACATGTTTATAGTTTTTTATTCGTATTTAGTTTTGATTCAAAATACATAAAAATCATAATTATTAAAGTTATAAAAAATGATTTTAATAAATTTTACATAAAGTAAATAATAATAAATATATAAAATTAAAAATGATATAAAATACACAACAATAATACATAAAAACCTCATTTTCAATGGAACATTTTGTGGGGGACGTGGTAATCCAGAGGACACCACTCATCTATTATATTACGATTTTTTCTGTCAAATTTGGTTTGCTGTGTACGATTGGTTAAACTTTGTTTTGGTTACGCCGTTTAATATTTCAAATTATTTATTTCTGTTTGGTTCCTTCAGAAGCTTTTCTAAACGCAAGAAAGACATCATTCATTTAACTTGGTTTTTTTCATCTTGGTTTTTATGGAAAGAAAGAAATGTAAGAATCTTCTAGAATTCACAAAATACTATTCACCACTTGTTTGACAACATAAATATTTTGGTTGGTTGAAAGGGAAGCGCACAAAAATCTTGCTTTTGACTAATGGTGGACTAATCCTTTAAGTTTCTTGTAACGATACTTTTTATTCTCATTTAGGTATTTCTTACCTGTTTATGATGTAACTTAATTTTTCTCTTTGCTTCTCTCTAGCACACCTTGTGCGGGACAAGTAAAGAAGTTTGGTTATTGAATTTCATTTTAGCTTTTTTAAAAAATAAACACAAATAATACAAAGTTAATGATATAAGTAAAATAATAAATTTAATGCTTAAGATTTTTTAAGTTGATTCTTTCCTCAATTTTTTATTTTTTTTAAGTTGATTCTATAATTGATGCACACTTAAGTTATAATTCATTGTTTGCCATGTCACACTTACTTCAATGTAAGTTTTCCATAGTTTTCATCATTTATTTATAAATTCTTTAAAAAAAAAATCATTTATTTATACAATTTTTGGACATAGTTCATAATGCAAAGTTCCTTTGAGTAAGATACATAAACTTCAAATTTAAATTTCTTTGACTAAATGACAAATGATATTCTTTCATCCTTCAAAGAAAAAAGTATTCTTTCATAAAAACAACAAGACAAATAGTATACATTGACACTATTCTATAATATTATTTCATAAAAATAATAAGACAAATTGTATACATTGACACTACTATATAATATTCTTTCATAAAAATAAAAAGACAAATAATATACACTGACACCATTCTAATTCGAATAATAAATTTAAATGTTAAGTAATACAAATTTTAATGTAAAACTATTTTTTAGGGGTATTCTTTTAGGAGGATTTTAATGTAAAATCAAAAGATATAGATCTCACCTTTAGATAAGAATCAATTTCAATTGCATGATCAAACTTATTTAAAAACATTAAATACAAAATCAATTCCATATCTTTATAATCAATTTTTACTAAAAGTAAAATCATAAAAAATCCTTTTTTTTACTAAGATGTAATAGCTAAGGATCTCTTCTAATTTTTAGCCAAATAATCTAGTGATTAGAGTCGGACACATTAAGTGTGAAGAAGTGAGATATATGAGATTCGAATCCTAACCATGCACATAATATCCATAGTAGCTACCAATTAAGTTATATTTACGATATCTTTTAATTTAAATAAGGTTTTAGATTCGAATCTAATTTATAAATAAAGAGAATTTACCGTTTATTTAAATTCCACAAAATTCAAAAATTAATGTTCGCACAAACTGATGATATCTGATTTATGAAGAAAAAAAAAATGTATAAACTTAAACTTTGAAATTTCTTTGACAAAAAGACAAACAATATTCTAACATAAAAAAGACAAAAATATAGTTACCGTGTAACACTATCCTTATCCCGGATTTTAGGTGATTTCATTTTGACTATTGCCATAATAACTTGTTACTGTTACATTTCAGTACTTTACTGCATCACTGAATACTCCTACTCCTCTCCTAGGTAGGACCCTACTCTTATATTTACCACCTCTCTTTTTCTTCTTTCAAATCAAACAACGTCCCTCTCTTCTCTTCATTTTCTCATCACCATCAACTTCCTCTGTTTTTCACACCTCCCCTGTTTCATTTCACTATCATTTTACACCTCCCCTGTTTCATTTCACTATCAATAATCACTGTAAGTTTTTTTCCCTTCCTATTCTGTATCACTCATTATTTTATTTTAAATTATATCACTTCTATAGCATTTATTCTTCTGGGTTTTTTTAAAAAATAAAATTAATAAATGTTATTGTTAAAAACAGAAAAAAACAGAGTATTTTATTGATTGTAAGCATGTTTGATTAAAATTATTGAGTAGAATGTAATTTTTTTTATTGTAAAGTTTTATTATTTTAAGTTTAAAAACTGTCATTGTATCAATCTGGGTATTTTTTAAAAAATTAATTAAGAATTTAAAATAAATACTTTTTGGTTATTGTTAAAAACAGAGGAAAAAATGATTGTATACATGATTAATTAAAATTATTGAGTAGAATGTAATTTGTTTTTTTGGTGTAACGTTTGATATTGAATTTGATCTTTAATGGGTATGTTTTATTTTTCAAATTTGAATGATTAATGTGAAAAAGTTTTCACCTTTATCTCATTATTCCTCTGTTTCAAAAAAAAAAAAGATGAATTTTTTGCTTCATGGTTTTCACTTGTCTCATTATTCTTGTATTGGTTTCTGGGATTTCAGATAGGTATAGTATTATTCTCTGTTGAGTACTCAAAATTTGATACTAAGATCAAAGAAAATGGAATTTTTCTGAATGGTTTTTTAGAAAATTAGGTTTAAAATGCATTGGGATTAGGGTTATTTTATGGCTATATTCTGAATCTTCACAATGCAACAAATTTTCATTTTCAAACAATGTGAATACTATATTATTTGTGCTGCATTTTTCTTTGAGATCTGTGCTGTTTAATTTTTGTTATACTATTGCTAAGTGTTTCTTAATGGAGTACTGATTTTTTGCAATATAATTGATTTTGGTTTAGAATTTATTCTAACTTAAAATTTGTAATTTTGACTCCAAATCAACTCAAAATTAGTGTATGTTTTGTGCCACAATCACATAGGGTTGAACGAAATCATGACGACACTGTGATTTTGTTCAAACGTAAATCGTTTTACATTCTAGTTACTTTTAACCTACGATTGTGTCCGATATGTATACAACATCGACAAATATTGATATTGACGTGTCTGTGTGTCTAATATTTGAGTGTGTGCTTAGCTTTCAACTAAAAATCAATTTGTTCAAAATCAATTTTTGTCCCAAAAAAGTGAAAAACACAATCTTATTTTTGCAAAAACAACATTTTGTGTAACTACAAACATAATCACATTGACATCTTATTTTATCCAACTTACCATGATACAAAAAATGTATGATGTATTTATTTATTTATTTTTGTTCCACAATGTTCCACTTATATTCTTAAATACAAAGGACTATTATTTCTGGCAAAATGTCCTTTTTATAGTTTCCATTCAGAGATTGAGTTTTTGCTTATTTCTTCTACAATTTTGTTGCCTTGTGTAGAGGGCTTATAGGCAAAGGATATTGATGGAGAGGGGACCCAACATTATTGTGGATATGAACAAAAACAAAGTGATTTCAAATTCTCAATTGATTTCTTCATGCATAAAAGGGTTTAAAGACAAGAACATCACCACCAACAACATGCCCTCCTGGCTTCTCACCAGCATTTCTGGTATGTATTTAATTCTTTCTACCGTACCTATATTAATTCTTCATGATGAAATTGTTTGAATGTGAACTAGAGAAATGTGGGGTTCTAAAGATATTTGAATAGTTCAATCTTTGTTTTTTACTAGTTGAATAGTTTAATCATATCATATAATATGAATACTCAAATAAATTCTTGACAAATTGTATGAAATAAATTGGTCCTTAAAAAAAATGATCCACTTTTAGTTTTGTTTGGTTTTGTAGTGCTCGTTACAGCCAAATGAAATTGCGGTAATGACATAACGCGACAATTGTTCTGGGCAGCCGTTTTTTGTTGTTCTGGACAGGTGTTTAAAAAAAACGGTTGCCCAGAACACGTATCGCGTTCTGTCATTACCACCATTTTATTTGGCTGTAATGAACATTACAAGACAAAAAAAAAAACTGAAAACGAGTCATTTAGGTTAATAATTCTCATAAGGGATTTTTTTTTGGCAAGGTCATTAAAAATAATCTATTCTTGAGGTACAACATTGTTTAAACTTCATTTTTCTTTTATCTTTAACCCTCCGATTGGTGTGTGAATTGGTTCTGGCAATTGGGAGGTCGGGCAAATTGTTCCAACCAATATTTGATATCGTATTCGTTTTAAACGATTTGTCTTTAACCAAAGTTTATTAACCATTTGAATTCAGATAAATAACTAATTTATGTTTAAACTTGATTGCTACATACAATTTTTTTTTTTTACAAATTCTTTACTAAATTGAATTTTTTTTCTCTTTCAATTAAAACCAAATAGGTGTCACTTTCTTTTAGACCAATTTGATGTCATATATATAGACTTTTTCATAAAAATATGTTATAGACCTATAGTATTAAATGAGAAATTTTTCTAAAGCTTGCCTTAAATTGAAAAAGAAAATTGTAACAATTGTATAGGGAATGAAAGTAAAGTGAAGAAATCTGAATTAAATGGAGTCACATGCATCTAGTGTGTTACAAGTTATTACAATTTTTTCTATCAATCATCAATGGGAAGAAGGGATGAGGAAGAAAGGAAGAGAATCCTCCATACTGTATGATACTGAAATGTCTCTTTCAACTGTCATCAAAAAACAAACGTCCAAGTCTTCTTTGGAAACAGCAATAACCGTACATCATTGTATACCATGTTACATTTTTACTCAACATACCATCTTGTCACGCGCTTCTCTTTACACGTGCCTAGATTGATATGAATTTAAAATTTAAAATATGAAGAGTACACAAGAATCATCACATCACTATATTATTATTATTTGATTAATGATATGCTGCAAGCATCCTTTCGTTAAGGAAAAACACATGACACTATCGTAAAATATATATTTGTATCTCGTCTTGAGATGTTGACACGTAAACACATGTAATAATATTTATGTGAAATGAAAATGATTGAATATAATCATACGAGTTGAAGAGGCATTGTTTTTTGATTCTTATATGTGTTAATTAATCTTGAATTTGAAGTGTTAGTGTTAAATTGACGGGTAATATAATTTGGTTATAGTATAGGGATTTGTCTAATGTTTATAAGTAATATTATATTGTCTTACATTATGCACAAATATGTTTGTTTATCATTCGATCAATAAATCACGTCATGATCTTATTCGATCCAATGATGTTATTTATATGATTTATAGATTCAATGAATTATGCATGATACAAAACATGTTTCATTTATTCAACATAAAATTAACCTATAATATAGTATTTTAAACCTTACCTACTATTGTTGTCCTACAATGTGTTTGTTTTAGATGTGAACCATGTCAAATGTGTGATTAATTGTTTGTTTATATTTAAAATAGATTGTTTATATATATGAGTAGTTTTTAACAAAGCTTAAAATACTGAAATAAGTTTAATTTAAGTGATTAATATTTTAAAATTTATTTGAAATAAAAATTCAAACATGTGCTAAGAAAAAGTTGGCATGGCATGTAAGAATCTTTTTCATAGGCTGCTATTGACAGGTCTCTACACCTATGATGGTGTCAATCTGTTTTCAAATTCCAGTCTCCAATCTGATTTCAACCAAGATTCCAAATCCATTGTCATTGTTCTGGCTCATACATCTATTGTCACTTTCTCACATAAAAACCTTTTGTTCCTTTCTTTAACCTTTGCCATAACTTTTTTACATATTTTTCAAAATTTGAAACCAATGAAGAGAACTTTTTATTATAGTTTTGGACCACATCAACATATTTGGTACTAACTTAACATGTTACATTAGACTATGTTCTGTATGTAACCGTTACAATTACACATTTCCCATTTTATCCTCATGTTATATGCACTTTATAATCTTAAACTTAAATTAATTTTTTAATCAAAAAATGTAAAGTTAGATAATATAAGACCTTTTAATTTAATCAAAAAATGTAAAGTTAGCACTTAGCACATGCATCTCAGGTGAAGTACATGATGCTGACATTTGCATTTAACAATAGAGACAAATTTAACTATAGTAGACTATGTATATCACTATACCTTTATGCCTAACCTATACTATTCTACAACATTGTTATTCAAATTTCATTTTCAATTTTCAAAATTAGTCCTGCATTATTATTTTTATTTATGTTATGTACTACCAGAATTATTAATGGTTTTTGTCAGTGTTCCCTTTTATTGTGTCTTTGTTTGGTGACATGTCACTTTCTTAAACTCAAATTTCTCATCAACCCTATTGAGATCTGGTCTATATTAACCTTCTTTTGGTATTCTCATTGGTACTATTATTATAAAGTGTTTTTTTCTTCATGGTTTTGAAGCTATGAAATTGAGTAAATCAGGTAAGAAAATAATAGTCTATTTTTAATGTTGTATTTTTATTTTTATGGTTTTGTACATATGGAACTGAATTAACCATGTAAGAATTTTTTTTTTTTTTTTTTGTGTTGTATTATTAATTAATTAATATTAATAGTTGTGTTTTTTATGTTTTTTTTCTTCATGGTTTTGAAGTTATGTAATTGAGTAATTTAGATAAGAAATAGTGTTTTTTTTAGTGTGGTATTTTTTATTGCACAATACTAATTCAAATGTGAACTTGGTTTTTTGATGGTGGTAGATTTGGAAGAAAGGATGAAAATGTTAGCAATTGGAACAAGTGAAGATGAAGAAGAAGGTGATACTTTTGCTGAAAGAGCAGAAACTTACTACCAAAAGAGACCTCAACTACTTTCACTTCTGCATGACTTGTACAATGGCTATGTGACTTTATCGGATCGTTATATACAGACACTTGCAAAGCATAAGCATCATAGTAGACACTCTTCACAAGTTTCAACTTTGGAAGAAGGTTTTTCTGATCAAGAAGAAGTTATTAGTGGTGTGAGTCAACTTGATTCGGATATCGAAAGTTCAATCTCTTATCAACAAATGTTGCCATTGATTAAGGGTTCCATGGTTGATGTTGATGCAATTGTAGCTGAGCTTGTGATGAAGAATGTTATGTGTGATTTTTTGGTTCATGAGGTTGGTGTCATGGAGAGAAAGTATTGCGAGTCTTCGAGGAAAAGTGAGTTACAGAAGAGTTTGCTTGAGGTGCTGGAATCTGAGAGACTTGTTTTGTTGAATGAGAATGCTGGTTTGAGCTATAGAGTTAATAGTTTGGTTGAAGAGAATAAAGAGCTTGCGTCCGAGTCGGTTTTCATCAAGAGAAAAGCCGGTGAGTTAGCTAAGTGTGTACTGAAGATGAGAGAGGATCATAGAGTTTATCTATTGCATAGGAAAATTGAAGATCTTCAAGGACAGATACATGGTTTGGAGAAGAGGAACAAGGAGTATTATGAGAGACTTTTGAGAAGAGAGAGTCAAGAAAATGGCGGTTGTATCGGCAACAAAGGGAAGAATGGCGGTGAAGGGATAGCTTTGGAAGTTCATGTTCAAATGGAGAAGCCTAGAAGGTTTAAATGGAAAGAAGAAGGAAATTCATCTAGGAAGAATTTTGCTGGGAAGAAAGGTCATAGTTTGTGGAAAAAGTTGAAGAACATGGACTTGCTGCTGTGTGGGACAAATCCAACTTGCGCTTGATCTTTATCAGACGGTTCAGATGTGGCCGACTACGTGCAATCACGTGGTTTTTAGTATTCACCAAAGATTTATATGTATACTTTTTGGCTCTTAACACTAGCACTAGTAGATTTCTAGGTTACTAAGCATGTGTTTGGTTTTGCGATAGACTCTAAACTCACGTCCAACCATGCTTTTGCTGCGATTTCTACGAAGCTATAAAATCAAGCTTTTTAAGCTATGGTGTATATTTTAATATGAACTCTAGCTAAGCCTTTTGATAAAACTAATTGTAGATTAGTTAACATCAGCTAGAGTCAATACTTTTGCCTCTAGTATTATAGCTGGTGGTCTAATTCTTGCTTTGTTGTTTTTGTTAAAAGCTTTGCTTAACAAGACTATGTAATGCATCATCAACAATGATATGTATGAAGTGATTAGCCTTAATGTTGAATGCACTTTTGTTTCAACTTTATAAATTTGAAACTTAATGGAAGTTAAATTTGTATTTTTACCATATCCGGATTGGTTTGAGCTGTTTGAAATGCTTTTTTTTATGGAGGTTTCATTTTCAAACAAAATGCATATTTCAATTTTCAACCATGTTTTGCATGAGCTAAGCAATTACATTTATTATGGACCATTGTTTTGGCTCATTTCAAATTATTATTGACCTTTGTTTTCAATTTTGAAATCTTATCAGGATAGACACCAAACATTTATTTTGAGGGTGAAACCATGTAGGAGTATGGTCAAACAGACGAAAATGGGTCCTCTCATGTTTATCTATAACGTCTCTCATGTGTTATCAATCTCACCTTTGAATAGACAAATGTGAGATGAGTTTTTAATATAGAAAACGGAGTAAAACAATCAATGGTGAAATTGGTAGCACATGAGAGAACTTTAAAAGAAAAAAAACCGAGATAAAACATACTTGAGAGAATTCATTGAGGTTCATAACACAATAATATGAAAATTATTAATGAAGTTTATTTAAGAGGTTAATGTTTTCTAATAAATATTCTTTCATAGTCGACCTCAACTCAAATTCCTACTTGTATTCTTAAAAGTTCCAATTATTTACAACTCAATGACTAGTTTTATATTGCACAAAGTGTTTTATAATGCACATATTTATTTTCACTATTAAATCAATAAATCTTACCATTAAAAACAAAATATGTTGAAGCTTTTTTGATCAAATGATGAAAAATAAACTTATGCGTACAGCCTATTTTATTTGTGTATCATATAATTAACCCAAAACAATATAATGATGACAACAAAAGTTAACACGATATGAGTACCTAATTTTATGAAACCAGTGTGATGTAAGCTTCCAATGTATGTTAATCATGTTTTTTTTTTTGTTTTGAGCAAGTTAATCATGTTGTTGGAAACGTTTTATAATTATTCTATGCTCATTTTCTTCAGATTGAAAGTCAAAAAGGGAGACAAAGTGTGTCTTCAATGTAACCAATGTTCATGCATGTGTAATCATGGTCTACTTTTGAGTTACTACTTCCATTAATGTGATAATGCAAAGGCAGAAATCCAATCCTTCTGTTTCAAATATAAACATAAAAAATATTCAAATATAAACATTAAAAATATCAAAATTGTTTTACTAATACTATAATTAATGCAGTTATTCTAAATTTACCCTCGAATTAATTTTTTTATTTTTTTACCATTGAGTACCTAATTATATAGGAATATGACTCATCTAAAGTGAGTAGTTAAAAATATTAATAATTAGGAGGATAAATTCAGAAGATCGGTTACATGGTTAGTTAGTTAGTTGGTAAGTTGATATTTCAACAAACTCGCGATTTATTATAATGTACTTGTAATATTTACCATTGATTTGTTAATCAATGCTAGTTCATACTACTTACTGTATGTTATAAAATTAATGTTCGTTTCAGAGGTTTCGGATCAAATCTTATGTTATTGTAATTTGTATAATTGAAATTGATGTAAGCTTGCAATGTGTGTTATCATGTTGTTGAAAAAGTTTCTTAATATTCTATGGCCATTTTCTTTAGAGTGAAATTCAAAGAGGGAGACAAAAATGGGTCTTCAATGTAACCAATGTTGAAGTGTAATCATGGACATGGTCTACCTTTGAGTAACTATCGCCATTAATGTGCTATATGCAAAGGCAGAAATGTAAACTGTCGGTGACAGTTTATGGTTGGGATGACTTCTTGATTTCAACAACTGGTCGGGTGGAAAAACAGTTTCATGTTGGTGATTTTCTTGGTAAGAGTAGAGTTTCACATTCATAAATGGATTGTGTTTGTTCATGCGTATGAACAAAGATACTTGTTTGAAGACTTTGAAGTGGGTGCTAAACACGATTTCGAGCAAAATGGCAGCATATATATTGTTGGATTTATCTCGATGAATATTTTTACAATATTAAAACTTTTCAATTTTTTTTTTACTAATAGATAATTAAAGATATTAAATGTTGAAATTGTACATTAATACGTGTGAAACAATCAACTTCGTCGCTTAGTATGAAATGGTGAAATAAGTTTATTGTTTCTCTAACATACTCCGCGCAACCAACAAAGGTTGAGTCTTATAGAAGCAATTTGTCTCCTATAAAGTGACGAACTAAAACTTGAATCCCTAATAAGAGGTGTCATATTTAGTGTTTCCAAAGTATCATTAATATGATTATATCTATTAAAAAGAACTAGTGAGAAACCTAAAATAAGAGTGTGTTATTTACAAAAGACTATCATCTTGATAAACTTGAAAAATTTGAGTGCAATTTCATTTTTTTTATGTAAATAAACATTACATTATGCTATGTTTGGATATGGGAAGTAGGAAAGAAATAATAAAAAGGTGCAAAGAAGTAGGAGAGAAGAGACAATAGTGAAAGTTGGGTAAGTTTTTAGGATGTATGGATTAAGAGAGAAAATAAATAAGTAAAAGAGGAAAACCAAAAGTAGAGTTCTTTGTTTTTTGATAAAATGGAAAAATAAATTAAAGAAAAGGCACATATGTTCCTATATTAAATAAATTAAAAAATACATATGGAAAAGTTGTATTGAAAATCTGGGGTAAAATTGGTATGTACAAAAATTAATATTCTACCTCATTTATGAATTGATAATGATTTATTTTTCATGGGTTCATTGTTCTTTTAAATCTCTCTCTCTCCCCACTATTTTTCATGGATTTAAATGGCACAAGTGTCTTAGCTTTGATCACACATAAGTTCACATAATAAATGAAATAGACAGGGACAATCTAAGTAAAAAGAAATTGATGGAACCTATAAAAATAATAATTAATGAATCACACAACAAATTCAAACTGAAAACAACCACTGTAAGATAGAATCCTCTACTTGTTTAGCACAGTCAATTTCACCTATTACAAGGGTTAAAATACAAATACAGTAGAGTACTAATTTAAGGTAAAAAACACTTGTTTATGTGTATAAATAAGATTAAAATAAAATAAAATTAATGTACATAAACTTTTTGGATTTGGAAATTTTCCCCTACAAAGCAAATGCTAGCATCACAAGGCATACAATCTTGTTGAAAAATTATGAACTTACCCCCTATATTGAAAGTGTCCTTCATTAAGGGTGAGTATGTAGGGTTATACTTGTGTTAATCACGTGTTTTTGTTTCATCATTGTTGTTCTTGTCGGTAACGACATTTAACTTCTTCTCCCTCTAGAAACTTCTCCACGGCATCCGAAGGAAGACCGATCATCTCTAATGTTTTTTCCCATACTTCATGTGATGTTTGAAGATTGTGTGCTTCTTCTGACGCATTTGCAGGACGACAATCATGAGAAATATACGGACAAACAGGCCATTCATCTGATTTCAACAATTCACAATACTCTGAAACTTGAGGATCAGTTGCTGCAAAAAGAGTACTCCTAGAACCTGCATTGCAGCAAAATTGATGTATCAACTAGCATGAAGAGACAAAACTCAATATTCTTAAGTACTTCTAGAACCAAAACACTTCAAATCAGTGTCTTCAATCACGGAAAATAGCGGTTTGTTCAAATTTCGCAATGGTCCGGTGCTATAGCGTTGCTATAGCCACTAATCAACAACACTTTATTGTACTAAATCACATATCGTGAAACAATAGCGGTTTGATTAAAATCTGCTATGCTATTATATAGCGGTTATTCATTGCTATAGTGCCGCTATATATCTACTATTTGACAAAACTGCTTGAAATACTAAAAATTTGGTATATTATTGAATTATGATGTGAAGGAACAGTAAAAATATATATAAACACAATGTTTGAGAGAGATAACAGTTGTATCTACTCTATTTATTGGAACAATCAGATCAAGAATAAAAGAAAAGAAGGAATAAATTAGGAAATATCAATTACATTCAACAAAAGCAATGAATAAACATACCTTCTTGAGCATTAAAGATGAAGTAAGGTATCAAATGATATCCAGTTTGAACAGATTTTGGAAGATCCCTTGCCTGCATAGATGAAGTTGAAACTATTAGCAACGTAGAAATCTTAACAATGCAGTAAAAGTAAACCAGCGAATCAATAACTAAAAGTCCAAATGTTTAAAATTACAATTTCTCCACATTCACCAGAAATTATATGGTAAAATTATCCAAACAAGATGAAATTGCTTAGAGGGCCAAACTCTAAAACAAATAGGCGCTTAGCAGAATAGCCTTTTAAACCAATACACAAAATGTGAGAACTATGAAATATACCATTTTGCCTCGGTTATTAATCGGACATGGTTTTAGATACACCTAATTAGTTCTATTTAACTAACCTTGTGTTTCATATATCCTCTTCAATCTAATTGACACTCTTAATTTTCATTTATCTACTTTTTGCCAAACATATACATTTAAAAATAATATTAATCCTAGAAAACAAGCTAACTGAGAGTACAAGTTAGATTAAAGCTCAATCTAACAATAGAGATAGTGATAACAAAAGCATCATTTAGTATGCGCTTGAAATTAATCGAATGCAAACTAATTATTATAGGCATTCCAATTTCTATATATAACTAACCATAGTTAAAAAATCAATTACATTTCTAATATTTAAAACAAACATTCAGAGGGCCGGATATCCAATTGAAAACTAAATTAAACATTGAATTAAGTTTCCCTATATTTCTAAATCCTAGGAATAAAATGATAGAAGTTACAGCAGTACTCGTTCGACCCAGGAACAGATGTACAATTGTTTGTTTCAAAATACTTACAACATTGGTCTGGACAATTCCAGGTGATACGCATAATACACTGATACCAGCTTCAGCAGGCAGTCGCTTAAAAAGAACACTGCTGAACATAACCTGCAATAAAAACACAAACCACTTTTTCATTCACAACTTCAAGATAAAAGTAAACCAAGCAATTCATTTTCAAGTGATAACATAGTTTGACCAGTAACAATCAATTTTTGACGTTGATACTGACAACAAACTTTAACAGCTGATAAAGTAGAAGAAATAAAGGAAGAAAACAACAAATTGAGTCCATTTAAAAGGAAAGAACAACAACAAACAAGATGCAATTATACCAAGGAAAGTTAGGAAACCCATAAACCAAAGTGGAAGGTGTATTATACTCAGTTATTTTATTAATAAAAGGAAGTCACCAATTCTGAGCGCAGGTTTATCCACAGTCCTATTGCTGCTGCTGCTTTTGTATCATGCATATCAACGTGATACAATTTCTTTTTAATGCATAATTGTTTTGTAATTGGTTATCCTAGAGTTTTTGTACACTATACTTTATAAACAAAAGAAAATATCAAACAATTTATTACATGCTTGCTTTCATTTTTCATTCTTTGAAATATAATTTGCAAGGACAATATTAGCTATACAGCACCGAAGTTCAGTTTTCAGACATGTTCGGTGTCCGACACGTGATAGTGTCTGGCATGTGTTGGTGTTGACACCAACATGAAACCGACACAAGGTTACATTCAATCACTTCAATTTTCTCAACTCATTACCGATGTCTACATGTTGGTTTCTGTCTAATGTCGATGTTTGTGTCAATGCTTCATAGAATATTCGTAATAATTAAATGGTCCAAACGATACAATGGTATTCAACAAAATTATTCCTTTTTTTAGCATAAACCCTGTAAGTTGAACAGTGCATATAACTTCAACAAAAGAAATAAATAATTATATACATAACTTCATTAGAAAAAAGTACTTATTAGTGAAGAGGCTTTGAGCTGTCATCAAAAAGTTCAATGAGGAAGTATACCTGTGCTAACTTGCTGCTTGAGTATCCCACCCGACTAGAAAATTTTCTTTTGCCAGATGTGAGATTCATGTCTTCAGTATCAACAAAGCCAATATGATGCATCTACAGCAAAAAGAAAATCAAAATGAAAGAAAACTTTGATGTGTCAGGTCACATCCTATGTACAATTGTAAATTTTAGTGTTCAAATAGCAAGAAACTTACAATGGAATTCACATTCACAATTCGACTAGGAGAGCCCCTAATAAGGGATGGCAAAAGAAGTATTGAAAGCAAAGCAGGAGCAAGATGATTCACTTGCATGTGTTCTTCATAACCATCTTTTGAAAACTTTTGTGGTTCTGAGTAAGAGCAAAAACAACTGAGAGGGTAAGTTACAATTGTATTCAGATTCAGTGAGAACTAATCCTGATAATGTAGTTACCGAAAAAAGATGAAAACAGTTTAATTTTTTTCAATAGAAGTATATAGAACCAGTTCCTCTCAAAAAAAAAAGGTTATAGAACCAGTACTTAGTACCGTCACTGATTCAGAATTCAAAATGATAGACAAAAGATAGGCCAAAATTCATCAACAACATATGAAATACCAACCTCCGATGGAAAAAATGCCAGCGTTATTAATGAGAACGTGCAAAGGTGTTGCGCGTGCATTCCAAGCTTCAGCAAACCTTGCAACAGAATCCAATGAGAGAAGATCTACCTCCATCACCTTGACAGGCCAAAATGAAAAGTTAGTGAACACAAGTAATTCCGAATCATGCGTATGAACTAAAAGTCTAAAACTCATATTGAAATAAAAAACTAGTCAACCAAAAATTATCTCTTGAGCATCATGCAAAAATCACTTAGCGAGAAACAAAACTAAGCTAATTCAAATACACGAACCAACACACAAAGTTGCCTTAGAGTCAGATTGTACAAAACAGGCTGTCAAATTCAAAATGACAGTTTAATGTGCCTTACACAGTACTGAGTAATGGATATACAAGTTAAAGTTATGGATATAATAAAAATCATTCATGTATTTTCACCCAATAGATTAGGCTTTTCTGATACTTAGTTCACGACATGGTATTAAAGCCTATTCTTGCCACCACATTCTTCAAAAAAAAGTTAAGTTTCAGCAAAAGATAGGCATGCATTTTCCACACTTCAAGTCTAGAGGGATCTGAGTGAGAAGGCGAGTTAAAAATATAATATAAAATCATCAATTTGTTTATACCCAACTTCCTAAGTTTTTGAGATAGTTGGTTCATGCTAGATACCTCAACATTGAGCGCCATACCCAATCCCAATCCGTCAGACTCAATCTGCCACTTCTGGATCAACTCATTAGCCCGCTTT
>Ga0315915_1003495_pt1 | contig 19885 bp, 12 predicted proteins | sample MpolbnodulesMG_FD_207738 | JGI IMG/M metagenome (GOLD analysis project Ga0315915, IMG submission 207738) | Medicago polymorpha root nodule microbial communities from Los Angeles, California, United States - branched nodules | ecosystem: Host-associated > Plants > Roots > Nodule | place: USA... | reverse complement strand
ACCCCCACAACACCCCCCCCCCCCCCCCCACCCACCACCACACCACCCCCCCCCCCCCCCCCCCCCCCCCCACCCCCCCCCCCCCCAAAATCCAAATTCAATCAAAATAGAGGGGTAAAACTGCACTTAAGCCAATTATATATTATCTAACAAGAAATCCAAACTAGCTATATTTCAAAATAAAAGAGTCCATTTATGATGGGTGGAAAGGGAGGACAATGTAATTTCGATGAAAGCTAGTGGTCAAATACTAGTTTGCAAGTCAAAACAAACAGGCTCTAAAATCTTTTTGCTGGTCCAAGAGCGTTGGTCAAGAACTCTTAAGAAAATAAGTAAATAACTTCCTAAAAAGAAAGTAAATAACAATAATAATATTAATAAGCATATGTAGCATACATTTCACTTATTAAGTTACTACAACTTTTTAGTCATAAATAAATAGAGAGTTCTAGATCGGACCAATTATCTTTGCGGATTTGGACATTCCTCTTCGACAAACGTATGAATGAACTATAGTACAGATTTGCATAAATCCATTGAGTTAGGGTCGGATAACCTAATATGGATCATCCAAACCGGATCTAAGACTAAATTATCATAATTTGCTCACAAGTGTCCTCTAGGACAGGTGTTCAGGTAAGGGTTGAGGACTAGAAACCCTAGTTCCTCACTATAAAGACTAACTCATAGCTCCTACACATTTTACACATTTTTCTACCCTAAACATCCGTCATATTTGACACATTCTTACTTGATTTTCAAAGTGTTTGTATGCACATCACCTCCCTCTGAAAAAGAATAAAGTTGACGAATATTGAATATCGACGACTCAAAGTCTTCACTGTCTTCTACATACTGTAGATTTCAGGTCCTGGCAGATCACAATTAATATTTTTTAATGAAAAATAGTACTAACTTATTGCTGTAAATAGTTGTTGGAGTACATAAATCAAGAGAGAATCTTCCAATTTGTCAAATACTAAAATAATTTGCTAAATAATTTATTATAATTTAGTTCTAAAATAAATTATACAATGAAATGACATACTTAGTTTTATAATTTTATCAACACTTGAACTCAAAATTAATTATAAAAGATCATATTCTAATGAATTATGTTTATCTTTGTTCATTTACATACCTCTATTCAAATGTTTATTAAACATCTATCTTTCTCTCAAATATATTTTTAGTACTAATTTATGAAAATACAAGAAATATGTGTGAATACACATACATAAAGTTCATTTAGAATTGGATTAAATGTGTTTAAACCAATAAATATTGATTAATTTTTCATAACTATAGGTTTTATATTTCCTTTTTTATTCATTTTAATTTTGTTAAATTTGTTTATGAAAATTATACAATAATATACTTTTCCGGCCCTGAAGTCTAGCTTAGAATGAGTCTACCTAAAATCCAAAGGCCTTCTTTATAGTTTAATTTAAGTCGGCCCTCTTAAATGTAGTTTAATTGAAGTCAAGTCAGCTAAACTAACTTCTTAGAGAAATGTTAGCAACACACCTTCTAACACATTCTTTTTGATTGGTTAAAATTCACATGGGACCCACCAAAAGTATATAGGATCCACATGATTTGGTCGGACCCATGTAAATTTTAACCAATCAAAAGAAGTGTGTTGAAAAATGTGTGTTAAAAGGTGTGTTGCTAGCATTCTTCAACTTCTTAGCCACAAAATCTTAAAGCTTTATGGTCTTTCGAATGTCAATATCCTCGTGTGTTATATTATTAAATACTAATCCAAATTCTTTAGACATCTTTTCGTAACCTAATACTCCATGCAAACTGTCCAAATTCACACCACAAAATGTGCAATGCATGATATAATATAAGATTAATTATATATTGTGTACTGTATGTAAAAGTTAATTGGCATTAGAATCCAACTCAGCATATGCATGCATGTATCATGTTTTGATTAGATGCGTATGATAAACTAATCAGTTAACTAAATGGATAACCATTGGGTTGGAATTTGGACAAAGTTTTTGGCTCATTTTAAATAAACTACACGTATAGCATGATTAAAATATAATAGTTGTGTCCATCATAACCACCGCCAATGAATAATTTGACTATATGGGCAGCGTGTAATTTGGAATCTTCACCATGCCTTGCATATGATTAAATTACTAATAATATCAGTTTACATTAATCCTAGTGAAGTCAGATTTAGAACTTTTAAGAAATGTTTTAAGTTGAACTTTATGAATAAAAAAAAAAGTGCCATTAAAGAAATAATGGAAAAAAAAAGTGGTTATACGGAGACACCAAAAGATATGGTCAAGTACATCTTATTGGCATAGATCAGTAGTTCAAAACGACAATCAATAATTCCCTTAAAAAACATCTCTAAAAAAAAAATTCCCTTAAAAATCATGGTTAAAAAAAACCACTAATACATTACACTGTTTATCCCATTATAAGTGAGTCTTTTGTTCATTTTAAATATAACTAAGAAAAAATGTATAAATGAAAAAGAAAGAAAAATGATTTTGAGTGTCTTGCTAAGTATATTGGTGTATTTCCCATTATTATAAATGCAAAGTAGAATATATTAAATCGAGAGTGTCTTGCTAAGTATATTGGTGTATTTCCCATTATTATAAATGCAAAGTAGAATATATTAAATCGAAAGTGATGAAAGTAGTATTAATTAGAGTGATATTTTATAGTATTAAAAAGTAAAATAGGTCAATTATTGTGGGACAATTTATTTCACAAATAGCTTACATATTGTAGGACGGATATCCCGATAAAGATGACATCTCGATTGCCCGTAAAAAAATGGTGGGTAATTTACCCAACCAACAAACAAGTGGCATCCATCATTAACAATGGCTCATTTTTATTTGTTGGTGGGAAAGTCATACATCATTTTTTAAAGGTCGTCTAAAAAAAACATTCGGATAAAAGAAGAATAATCTATCAATTTAATCTTTAAATTATCACTCTCGATTTGATTTACTCATAAACTATATTTAAGCTACCTCTGACCTTATATATAAGAGAAAGTTAGATCAACAAAAATTGTTGTATTTAGTCTAAATATTGAACGAGGTACATCAATTTTTGTTGACCCAATTTTCTCATGTATATAAGATCGAAAGGAGTATAACTGAAGGACTATTTATTATATTCATATATAGTTTAAAGACTAAATTAAAGAGTAATCGATCAAGTGATAATTAATTGACTAAATTGATGATCTATTCGTAAATTTAATTCAAAGTTGATATGAAGTGATCAAAATGATGATGTTTGTTATCGACCAGCAACACGACCGATCCAAGGAGGTTGCCACTAAAACATAAATCTTAGGTCCCAAATATTTTAGACCTCGCAGTACAATTCAAATCTTTATAGCTTTAAATATATGTATGTAAGTCAAATTGTGCAAACATGCTTACACCAAGCTTAGGTGGTAGTTGAATGCTTTTAAGTTTGATCTTAATGTTAAATATTTTATTGATAATTCACACCTTAAATTATTTTTTTTCATATTTCTATCAATTTAATATGATGTTAGTTGCTGGAAATATACTAAAATAAATAGTTTGTAATCAAAGTTTGCAAAACTAAAAAGTAATTTATATTTGTCTCAGAATCTAATATTATTTTGATATTTTAAGATCTAACAATTGATAAATAATGTCTATATTAAATATATATTTAACATATTTTAGTGATTTTTTTTTATTAATTTGTTGTACGAATTGGATTGACTCTAGTGAAATAGACAAGATTCTCACAACGTGACGAACCAATATTTGAATTCTGATTAACGAGATATGTATATTTAATGTTTGACACACATTAAATAGAATTATCCTCCATCTATGCAAAATGTTTCTTGTTTTGTTGTGTTATTCTTCCTCAACACACTTAAAATATCTCTATTTAAATTTCATGTTAAACCTACAACTACATTGGACGAAGGTGACCAACAACCTTCAAGATACGAGTTGAAAGTAAACTTGGAAAGACTCTAACAACCCTCTCTAACCCTCAAAGTTAATAAGAGAACAAGATTAAGTGGTATAAAAAGGATTTAGATAATGTGTATCATGCATAGATATGTCCTGAGCTTTGTCTACTATACACCTACACTAGTGGCCAAAAGATCTCTATATTTGCTGCTAAATCTGGATTTGTTACCCCACAAACAAACTATCCAAATCTTTGACCTTTTCCAACAACACCTCAGCGAGAAGCTTCGTTCACCTCAACACTTCTTCCATCGCCACCAAAAAAACGTCATGGCAAAGACATCATCAAGAAATTTAAAAGTGTGTTTAACTCAAAAATTTAGACAAATTATAATTATATACAATTTAAATGTTTCGATTGAATGTTTTTCATTTAAATTGTTTTTATAGAGTAGCTAAAATTCTTCATTCTAAAAAGGGCTAACAATTAAGTTGTTACGCCAATTTTATAAAATTTAAATTTTTTGAAAAGAAAAAAAGAGTATAATTATATAATGAGAGGTATAAGAATCATCAAGAACTTACTCTTACTAAGAAATCCTTATTAATCACTAATGTTGATACTCATATTGAATTTCGAAAACATTTGACAGAAGATGGCGAATGAATCATGTCAATATATTTTTGAATTATATTTAGAAGTTTGTTTATAATAATATTTGGAAATAAAAAATGACAATTCTAAAAACTAATAACTATGCATGAAACTAATTTGTATGTAACTTGTCTTACATAGTGAATAAAAGAAATTTGGACTTTTAGAACTTTTTAAAATCAGGATAGAAAGTGAAATGAAAAAAAAAAAGGTGAGAAGAAAAAATGTTTGAAAGAAAGAAAGTAACATTAAAAATCAATAACGCAGGAAGCAAATGTGAATGATTGTTTCAAGGTAGTAACAAGAGGACATTGATGTAGCTGACAAACAAAACCTCATAAATTTGAACCGAAGATATTCAAAGTTCAAACAAGGGTGAAAGAATACTCTGAAAGTTTAAAAACAAGATGTAACTTAATCAAGGGTATGTTGGTAAATAAATAATTAATATATTTTCTGTGAGTATAATTTAATTGGTATAAACAATGCATTTAAATATATAAGAATTTGAGTTTAAACTCTAAATTTCTTATTTATTCACCTTAAAAAGTCTAATTAGCAGATTACTGAAGAAAAAAAAAACTTGATATATTTTTATATTTTGGGTTGGATATAATTTTTTTTTTTTGAAAAAACAACGTAAGTTGACAAAAGAATTCTGCTCTTCTCCGAACAAAAAAATGTTCGCTCTCAACTGAAATGACCAAAATACTCTTGTGTAAGTTAACTCATGCTAATTTTAAACATTCGAAAAATGTGATGCTTTTCTTTTTCTTGCTTGCCTTCACTGTAATTTGCTTGCCCACTCCACTTTTTCTTGCTTGTAATTTTGCAACGATGGTTTTGCATCACCGTAGCCTGCACTCCACTTTTTTTTTTCTTTGACAATCAACGATGGTTTTTCCCACTCCACTTTTTTTTTCCTGCTTTTGATTTCTTGGTTTTCAATTTTGAATGTGGAATGGATTAATTGAGTAATTTAATTTGTGAGTTTGAATTTGGTTTGAAAAGTGAAGTGGTGGTGTTAATGTTAAAAAATGCTCTTCTTTGTCTTCTTCTTCTCGGCTGCAAAACAATTTCATACCTTTTTCAATGTTTAAAACTAGCGTGAGTTAATTCACGCAGGGTATAACACCTGCGTGAGTTAACTCACGCAGAGATTAACACTAGCGTAAGTTAAGTCACGCAGATTTAACACTAGCGTGAGGTAACTCACACGGGGACATTTTCAAGTTTGGTTGGGAATGAGTAAAACGTGTTGGGTAAAGAGTAGTTTTCTTGACAAAAAGAGATCAAGACTCAATTGGGCCCAAATCTTTCAAGTACAAAGGAATTCAGAAGTGAGAAAGAAAAGAAGAAATGAGGGTAGTTCTTCCTCATTAGGATTTGAGATAACAAATCTAGCAAGTTCATGAGCAATACGCGAGAAACTAAGATTAGGGAAGCAAGCTTTAAGGAAAACGGAAGAACACTCCAAATAATCAAGGAACTTAACACAAGTTATAGTGATTAAAGACAGAGAGAAAACTTTTAAAGATAAACTTGGAATTATGTCATTTGAATTGAATACAAAACATGCATCGTAAAGAAAGTAAATTTGGAAGGAGAGCATCAACAATTGAGCTATCTCATTTTGATTCGTAAGCGGGTTCCAAAACTTTGCTTTCTTAACAAAAGAATACTATTCCAAAACTACTTGTCGTATAGGCGGGGAAAATATTATTAGTTTATGTATGTTTTAGTTTTTTCTTGACAATGTAATTGAGTGTTTTTTATCATCATGGGGAGTACGGATTGAACTCTTGATCGCCTTATCACTCTATTTTTTAACTATTTCATCCCAACAACCAAACCAAGCTTATTACAAATAACTTTGGAGTTATATCCTCTTACATATTGAATCAGATTATCTCTGACTTGTTTTTGTAACACCATTTAATTTTATCATGGAATTCTCTAGCCTTAGATCATATTCTATTTTCCGTGGTCAATTATTAAATATTCAAAGTTAAGTGAATTAGTTTTGTTGGGTCTGATATAGTGTTATGTTTGAATTGTTAAATTCTGAAGTAATGGCACCTAGTGGCTAGTAGGCTAGTAATTAGTATTGTAAAGCTCTATTTTTTTTTCTTTTTCAGAATGTGGAATTGCTCTTCTTCCATGCACTCCTGCTTTGAATTATTAGGCAGACATATTTAGACCTGGTATTAAATTTTAATTGAATTGTTGTCTAGACACATTGCATTCAATATTATGCATTCTAACATTAATATTTAGGCCAGGTATAAAAGATCTGTTGTTTGTGTCGTTAATGCATTTTTTGTTCACATTGTTTCTCTTTCCCATCTTCAAAGTTATTTGAGTCAAGAGAAAAAAATCCTCAAAGTTGATTGATTTTATATATTTGCTGCCTAACTGCATTTTCATTTCATCTTCTAAAGTGCTTTTTTCCTTTTGATGGATGATTTATTCCTCTATATGTTACTACCATATGAATTGTCTACAAAAAAGCAAAAACAAATATATGAATTGCAACTATTATTGTTACGAACTTCAGTGTTTTTATAGGTGCAAATGGTTTAGAAAGGCTGTTCATCCAAACTCTGGTTTGCTTTGAGGATGAAATGAAAGTGCTTCAAGTATTGAAGATTCGAGACATGACGGTACTTTTCTTACTTTGAGAAGTGGAACTTTAGCTATGGAATTTGTTCCCTTTTGATTTGCATTTATAGTTTATATAGTTATTAGCACAAATTAAACTAGCAATGTTGATGTCATGTGTTTAACTTGATGTCCTCTGTCACGTGGCAAACTCTTTAGAACTTTTTTTTTTTGGTAGAAGGAGAAAAAGAAAAAGAAACTAGGCTACAACCTTAAGAACTGCACTCTAGAAGCATCGGCAAGAAGTAAATCTTCCAAGCCCGGAATGGGGTTCTCCAAGCTGCACCAAGAAGAATCATGACTGGCACCATGTTTAGCTAGAAAATCCGCACACTTATTAGCCTCTCGAAAGGTGTGAGTCAACTGCACATTTCAAGGGAGATTAAGGAGATCCTTAACATTTACGATGATAGTGGCATAAACATGCCAAACATTGAGGGGAGCTTGAATTAAGTTTATAGCATGGAGGGAATCAGAATAACAAATCACATTTTAGTGCCCTCTCTCCCAAGTCAACTTCGAACCGTGCATGATCCCAAGTAGTTCCACATGCAAGTTATTCAAAATACCAAAAAAACCTGAGAATCCATAAAGCCAAGTCTCGTCCGAAGTACGAAGAACACCACCAAAGCCAGAAGGGTCAAGGTTGCCGAAACTTTTCCCATCAACATTAAGAATTGTAGATTGCATGCGGGAGGGGTGCCAAGAAGTCCAACGTTGTTGCGGGCAAGAGACAAGACCTCCACCCAAAGGTGTTGAAAGAGAACTATGATAGCTCCCAACATTGTGTCGTAGTTGATGATAGCTAACTTGTTCATTACCAAGACACATTGCATATGGTGCTTTCCAAATACACCAGATGCCTGCCAGAAAATCTAAGGCTCTGAGAGACGGAGACCTTTTTTGAGCAACAAGTGAGTGTTTAGCTCCTGGAAGAACGCAATGTGGATTAGGATTTCAGTTAATTATGTTCAGTTTGAGATGAATTATTCTTCATACCAAAAATGCTAGGAATGACTAACATTTACTCTCTCCTATTGGGTAAAACCCATGTGGGTCTCACAATTTTATATTAGATCAATTTCCAATGTGTGGTATCCACATGAATTTTACCCAATAAGAGAGTCGGTGTTCGAGAGAATAAGAAAGAGAGTGTCAATAACACTCCTCTCTTCATTACACACTACACAATGAGTGTATTCTTCATAACACACCACACAATGAGTGTATCTCAGCAGTGCTCTTCTTTTACAAGCTTTGACACCCAAAAAACTATGAAAACCAACTTCTTTTACAAGATATAAGTTAGATTGTCAAGGTAAAAAAGCTTAAGCCAACACTCTTATTCCCATTCATTCTACTGTGCTCAAACATCAGACACAAATGTATATGGCACGATTCAATTCATGTACATGTCTAGAGCACAAAAATCAAAATATAAACTTCAGATATATTCTTAGGTTTAATGTCATCAAAATCATCCCATACATTAAAATCTTCCGCAAGCATAGAACTTTCTCAATAGTCAATATACCATACAAAAACTTGATAGAACAATCCATTTAATTAACAGAAGAAATTAATCAAATTGCACATCTTAATTCCCTCCTAGCTCTAACCAAACTCTAATCCTAAAGAATCATATAAAAACTCGATTCTCTAATCCTCATGACACCGCCCTATGTTCTATACATACTAGACAGACATGATGTACATAATCTTTCTACCTGAAATGGTTAGAAGCCGTTTAAAAATGACTTGCTCTTTTTGAATTCGCTTGGGTAAATAAAAGCAGAATCCAAACACAGACCACCTTTAGTGTGTGTGCAATCAATTTGAGTCATAGAGAATTTGACTCTGGTTGATGAATTCCCATCCTCAACTGTGAAATCACCTGCATGGTAAAAAGTCCAATTGCCAGTTCCTTTCAAAAAACACTGGGAGGCAACGTATTGCCCATCTGAAGTCCAAAGTTGGAATCGCACAGGCTTTTTGTCCCACCCATGAACATGTTCAGTGTTGCAGACACGACGTCCAAACCTCTTGTAGGCTTGCCCTAGATGTATTCTGAAGAATAAGCTGTATGTCCCGGCTGGAAATGGGAAGTCAACTTCCCCATCCACTTCAAACCACCAGGTATGCTGAAGGTATGCAACAGTATTGAATCTGTAGAGAGAACACAATTCAATTCCAAAGCACCACTAAAATAGATTTATAAATTAGGCAATCAAACTACGTGATAATGAGCTTCACAGCTCACATCATCAACTACGAAAATTAAGTAAAAGCAAGCATATTTACCAATGTGGTTTAACTCAATCTTAAACAATATTCTCTAAATTTCCTTCACAGTAGTACCGACAAAGATTTATAGATGTAACTTAGCAATATGTGCTCCGTGCTTCAGTAGCAGAGGAGCGTAATATACAAACATGTTGAAAATAATTTTGCTTCAACCTAAGTTATTGCGTTTTCAAACGATGTCCTATCACTTTACCAGTTTTCACCATCATAAAGTGCTCAAGAATAGGACAATGGAGAATAGATTTTGTGTAGATACTTAACCATAAAAAAGATGCAGAAAATCAATATGACTATTTGGCCCAATTAAATAGATTACAATGTGATATTTATTGTTTTTATCGAGTTTTTTTTTTTCAATTTAGGAGAGTATTCTTCCATCGACTAGTCAAGGAATCAATTACCCTTGGTATGAATTGAACCTATAACCACATGTTTAAGGGACATGGGCCCCATACTTGGACTAACACATGTTGATATTGGGCATTTGATTTACTATCTAATTATATTCCATAATGAAAATTATGTAATACTAACACCAAATCTAGAAACTTTAACTATGTTTGTGGGGATGTGCAGTTTAAGACCAAAAAAAAAGAAAAGATTAATAGACCTTACTTGTATGTATTCCAGTCTAAATCATCTAAAATAATTAATAAGTAATGAAAGCAGATAAAAAATTAGCAGATACTATATGTTTGTCATATTCACGCCCAAAAATATCATATCATAACTCCATCTCTCAATTCCTTCCCCTTCCCTTACTTCTCTCCATTACCTTCCCCTAATCATCAAACTATTCAATGACAACCAAAAAACCACTCATGCTTATACCCAAAAAAAATTAAGACAAGTCATCTCAAAAAATACAGTTGCATGATTAGAAACAGAATTGATCACAATGCAGGAAATGTTCTACATTCTACAAACATATATGTGAAGAAACTCACCTAGATTCTTCAGTGATGATATAATTCCAGTATCTCCTATCATCAATCCCAAGTACTGATAGTCCCTTGTTAGCTGATATAGCCAAGCAAAGCTTACCCGTGGCTCTATCAATCCAAACTTTCTGCACGCAACAAAAAAAAACCAAATATCCAAACCCATCAGCCAATAAGCCTGTTTGGACAAACAACTTATCTGCAGCTTATAACACAAGTGCTTATCATGATAAGCACCTATGCATAAGCTTACATAAGCCATTTTATAGAAAAAGATAAAATAAAATACAGTTAAATTGTTTTTATATATGCTATAAGCTATATTGGAGAACTTATGAGTTATGAAAATTGTCATAAGCTGTTTTCATAAGTTCTCCCAAACAGTTTCACAAAACTAATGACACTAGATGAGCTTAAATAAGCCAATCCATACCAGCCCTAAGTGCATGTTTGCTTCCACTTTTGGAAGAGCCAAAACTGATTCTAAAACTATAGAATTAATTGATTTTGACATATTTGGTTGCTCTCAACTATAATTAATTTTACCTCTGGAATTGATTTTAGACTCAAATGTTATTGTTTTTAATTCACTTTAAGCCAGAATCAATTCTACATAACCAATCATTCAAAATCAATTTTTGTCAAGCAGAATCAAACATACACTAAACCAAAGTAAGCACACATACATTTAAGCATCTTCAACTTGTAATTTAAAAAAAAAAAAAAAAAAAAAACCTAACTTTTTCCATTTCCAAAAATTTTAGGGTTTTTGTAAATAAACAAAATTAATGAACGTAATCAATAAAGTAATCACCTTGGTGCCATCATCAATGGTATTAAGTCGACAAAGAGAAGCATAAATGTCTCTTTTACTCAAATTGATAGGAAAATCATGAAAGATTTTGGCGAGGAGAAGATGGTAATTTGTCGGCAATTTAGATTCCCAAACGAAATCAGCAGAAGAAGCAGCACGAAAAGCACGATTCAACGTTGCGAGTTGACAGATCTGAGGAGGATCCATGTAACCGATTATTGAAGCAACGCAACTTTCTGGTAATTCACCTAAAGTTGAACCGGTTTGGTTGGATCGAAATGAAGAAAACCGAATACCCATAGTAGAAGATTGAGATTGAAATTGAAGAGTGCAGAAAGATTGAAAAAGGGTTTCATAAGAAAAAGAGAAAAAATGTGAAATGTACAGCAACGCGTACACCGGTTGTCCTTGGTGGACAACGTTTGGTATGATGGTTTTTGTTTGTTAGTTTTCTGTTTCCGACAAATGCCAACTCAGCGGTACTATCCTATCTGATTAGGACGGAAAGTAGATTCAGATGTACACCAATCTGGAAGAGACAACAAACACTGCTCTTTTTCTTCTTTTTTTAGATATTTTAATATTTAAATTTCATATCAAATTTTGGTAATGATCCATATAGAAATATTATGTCGATGATTGTTCAATCAACTTTTGAAAGTTTAAACAAATCCTTTCTTAAAAAAAAATAAAAAATTAAACACTTTAAAAAAAGGTTTAAGCTTTTTTTTTTAAATTTAAAAATAAAAAGTTTAAATTTTTGTTTTATAACTATTGATTCATTAACAAATGTTCTTAGGATAGCATTAAAAAAACAGATGATTAAATTATATGATTAACATAATTTAAATGTATATTGTCTAAGACTGAGTCATTAGCTCACACACAAACTATCATATAGAGTCACCCTAAAAGCACTAAATTAGGGTTGTCAAAGTCATCTGAATAGTTTATCATGAATTCAAAACAAGCTTTCTCTAATATGCTTACATGTGTCTCTCCAAGACAATTGTATGGATTAGGGTTTAGAAGAGTCCAAAACCATGATTCACTACTATGAAAACTAACTCATAGTTTACATCAAGATAATAGATATACCTTTTTCTACCCGTAAAACCTCACATATAAAACATTCTTACTCGATTATCAAAGTGTTTTGCAGGTACATCACTCTCTCCAAAGAACGAAGGAGTTGTTGTTCAAGTCTAATGACTTCAACACTTCCGTTGACACCACTAGGTTGCGGATCTTTAAGTCCTATTAGGTTATTTGGCGGCGTCTATAAAAAAACGTTCAATACATTTCACCACCTTCATTTTACGAGATTGAATGATCACCGCATTCATTTTTTCTTGAGAGGGTGAATGTACAACTTTTGAAGACCATAATACAAAACCTCATTTCTTTATTAATTTTTTTCTTCTTTCATCTACATCTTACTAATATATTGCATTTGTTAATTTTTTTCCTTTTCCAAATAGAATTTACCCTTTTTTTAAGGTGAATAAGTGGGGTGCTCGGGGTTCGAACCCCAACCCATGCATGTTCCTGTCAACTAAACTATGCTCATGGAAACTTGCATTTGTTAATTTTATACGAGCAATTGAATATCTTTTTTTATCATATATCACATATTCTTATATTTTCTATTATTCTTTGCACGATCTACATTATCGAATAACAACACATAAATTAATTGTGTATGCAAATTTATTTCAAACTTATACAACAAGGTTCCTAGTTATACTTACATGAAAGTGTATTTAGTGCGGATTGAACTTTGCTTCTCTCAATAAATTTGACAGGCATTACAGATAAATGATATTTGTATAACCATCATGGTACAATTTTTGAACAACTTTTGAATAACTTTCCCTTTCACATTTACATTGTGTTTTTATTTTCACTTTCTCTTTTTCCCTTCTCTATTGTTTTTGACTAACAAAAAGAGAGGACAAAAAGTTTATAACAAAAGTTGTCACAGAATAATTGTATAAATATCATTACTCTTTATCAATGATAGTTTGGTAGCAAAATTGGGCACAATATATAATAGAGATAATCTTACATGGAGACGACCATAAATAAAATAAGGGTTTTCTAACGAGAGTCTTAATGACATTTTTTAAGAATTCCAAATTAAGAAAGGGAAATGTTAATTGGTGCCCCCAGGACACTAGTTAAGAAAAACTTAATATAGAAACTTTGCATTGGAAAGTGGTGAAAAGTAGAATCTTCAATTTTATGAACGTCAAAAAGTTGTTGTTTTTTATGAAAAATTTCTATTTTTACTTCCTTAACTAGCGCCCTCATGACACTGGTTAACATGACTCGTTAAGAAACTACTTATTGAAAAAAGCATATTCTTTTATTTATGATGCATTCAATGTACAAGTTTATATAAAAACTTATTATCTAAAGTGTTCAAATAGTACCCTTAAATCATCCACAATGAAAGAGTCTTTCTTTTAAAGACTCGAAACCTAATAAGCACTTCCACTGTGGAGTAAAAAAATGGTACCTAATGGAGAAATGTGCTAAAAGAAGCACTTTTTTTTTAAACCCACATACTTTTAATATTATAATATTGAAATGTAACGATGTAGAATTTTTTTTGGTACAACACGATGTAGAGTTTTTAATAGATGATTAGTCACGTTTAAAAAATTTGTGTGAAATTTTAGGTTGCAGAAATTGAATACTTATTATGTACTGCTGTTAAAAAATTATAAATGAACAAGTATACATGTGAAATTCATTTAAGTACTAAAAAAGGATGTCTCCGTTGTGAATACTCTTAGGGCACTCATTAGTATTTCCCATAAAATAAAGGGAAATGATATAGTGCATTTAAGATATTGTATAGAAAATAATGAAAAATGATAATTTAACTTTTTAGAAGTTTTTTTTTTAGGAAAACTTTTTAGAAATTAAAAAATTGTTAAATTAAATGCAAACGTACTACTTTCTGTTTCTTTAAGAAGTATGCAATTATTAGCATAACTCAAATAATTTGGATACATAAACAACAATGAAAAAAATATATAAATAAATTAGTCACATCATTTAACATCAATAAGCTATTTGGTTGTGACATTTTTGGCAGCATTTGGTATGTTTTGTGACGCTGGCTCGGTAATGACTTCGTCCCTGTTGGTGCGATTGGCGAACATTTCGATCAGTTTTCAAAGTTGACGGGTATGCTGCGTTCTTCTCATATATTTTTCAGGATAATTTGACTTGCTTGCGACTGGGTTATTTGGAAGGAAAGAAACAATCGCATTTTCAAAAATGTGGCTTTCGATTCGAGTACTCTGGTCGGGTCTAATTAATTATTTATGGCTTAACACATCGCCGGTCCCTTAACTTATTTTATTTTTTCAATTTGATCCCTTAACTATTAAGTGTGTTAATTTGGTTTCATAAGTCTTCTGCCGTTTATTGTTTTAGTCCTCTCCGTTGGTTTTTAACATTAAATGTTTAAGGTAAACCATATTTAAAGGTGGTCCACCATATGCCTTATTAAATTTTTTTATTTTAATCATTTGATTTTTTCTTTAAAAGATAGCCGTTAAATCATATAGGGTCTATTGCACATTACTGTGAACCACGAACACCTAAGTTAATCCATTCATCTTCTTCTTCCCTCATCATCTTCAACAACAACTTCAAAATCCCAAAAATAATAATTAAACATACTTTTAATAACCACACAACCATCATTGTCATCTTCATCTATCATCATCAACATCCTTCTTCCTAAATATTCTTCTTCATCTTCATATCACATTTTATTATCTTCATACAAAAAATCCAAAATTAAAAACTGAAATTATGTTTAAATTCATCAAAATTAGCCCAGCAACATCTAATCATTATTATTAGAAATTAAAACTATTATAATAATGATGATAATTATTATTAAAATTGTTGTTTAATTTGAAATTAAAAAGAAAAGAAAAGAAAAGACAGAACAGGACAGAGAAATTAAAGAGAAAAAAAAAAAGAGATTCAGACATAACACGATAGAGAAAGGGGGAGAATGGGATTTTAGGGTTTCAACTCCATCCTTCATGTTCGATTTCGACCTTCATCCATCATCAATTTGATTTCGCAATTCCATTCCTCTTCTCGTTTGGATTCGCGATTTCGACCTCCCTCCATCACAATTCTGCTGTCGTGTTTGTTATGACCTGCGTTTTCTTCTATCAATTTCGCCATTAATTTCATCATCGCTGAGTTGCGGTTTTAGAATTCAAAATTCCCATTTCTCACAATTTCTCAGATCCATTCCTGATTTCTCAGAATTCAAAATTATTATTTCTCACAATATCATTTTTCTGCAATATAATGTTTAAGGGTTTGATTTTGGGTTCCAGATGGTAAAAGCATTTAGATAATTGAAACTGGGTTTGAGCAGCAAGATGTTTAAGGTTTTTTTTTCTTCATCTCTTTCTGGGTTTGAGCAGCATTTTTCTGCGTTTTTCTCTGCATATATGATGTTAATGAAATTGTTTTTTTTAATTTTTTTTAAACTTTAGAATGCAACAAAATATGTCGTTTGGATATAAAGTTATTCAAGGTTTTTTTCTGGATTTTTTTCATTTTTTTTTAATGAATTTTGATGAAGATGAATAAGAACAAAAAAGATTAGGTGTTGATGGGTCAGTGTTGTATACAATGGACCTGCAATCAAACGGTTGAAATCATATCAAAAAATCTAAACATTAAAACACTAACGGAGATGACCAAAATAGTAAACGGCAAAAGATTTATGAGATTAAATGACACACTTAATAGTTAAGGGACTAAACTGAAAAAATAAAATAATTTAAAGAACTGGAGGATGTATTAAGCCATTATTTATATATCTTTTATTTATTTAATTACTGATTTTTGTCGCTTCTAGGCTTCGAACAACCCCACACTCGTTTATATTATGCATTCTCCTTATCAACTGAACTAAACTCGCGAAGACGATCTTTTATTTTATTTAGTTGTAATATATTGGTTCTTTGTTTTTTATTTTTTGGTTTAAGTCTTTTATTTATTAAAATATGTACAAGTTGATCATTTTTTTCCTTCATTTTTTCGTTAAAGATGAAAAAATAATTTTATTAATAACCCTGCTTAAGTATCTTCACTTTTATTATTGAAACTCGTAATTCCAAATCCCCAAATCTCAAAAAACCTTAAATTTACGGAAAAAGAAAACATCTCCAAATTCAATTGAATGAGAGAGGTTGTTTCATAATGGGTTAGAATTATGAGATTTAAGATTTCAGGATTAAGAATTATGAGTTTAGAAGATGAGAGTGAAGATGTTTAAGCTAACTGAAAGTGTATTTAAGTGGACATTGATTTGATTTAAGGGAGAAGATGGGGATAAAGAACATGAAGACGAAGATGTTCATATCGTTTATAAATCTTTTTATTCTTAATTAAAAAATCTTTTAGAAAATAAGGTTATTAATAAAATTGTTATTTCAACTTTTTTTAAATGAAAAAAAAATGAAAGAAAGGATTACTTTGTGCACATTTTGATAAATAAATGACTTAAACGGGACAAAAAAAGAATAAAGGATCAATATGTTACAACTAAATAAAATAAAGACCTCTAGTATACTTTTGCCTCAACTATTTCTCTACACATAGTATAATATATGTAAGCCTTTTTTTTAATGACCACATATCAACCAATTTGAAGAGTACACATGTTACTAGTCCTCACATGACAATGTGTTTCTAAGCGTTGAATATAAGTTATATTCTAATGATGAATATTTTGGTCTAAGCATAATTCTAATACAAGGCAATGTTTGGTTATCCGTGTTGCCTCAGACTCTTCAGACTTTCTTGGACCAAAAGGGTTCCCTCGTCCTAGGTTTCCGTAGACAGATGTTTCTTTTTATGTCTGCTGTTTTCTTTCAGTTTTATGTTCCTTTTCAGTTTCTGCTTTGTTTTTTGAGGGTTTTGGCCTAGTCCCCCCTCATGTACTTTTTCCCCCTTTTTTAATAAATTTTTTATCTGAGATTGACGGCATAGGATGAGGGTTCTGCGGGGTGCCAACCTAGTTGGGATGTCGTTGCTTCCCCTTGATGTCTGTCCAATCTCCTGGCTTAGCAAAAAAAATAAAAAATATGGTATCTGAATTTATACAAGATCTATTAAGTCATTTGTTGTCATGCTACTTGAGTTACACTTCACATGAATAGTCTTTGCACGAAGGGATGTGTTAAAAACTCCATATTAAATGAGATATATCTTGATAATGTGTTTATAAGTGGATACCGGTGCTCACATCACATGTCATGTTTTATAAAAATTGAGTTAAACTCAACTAAATGCTATATAGTATATATAAAGTTGACATTTACTAAAATAGAAAAGTTAATATTATCACTTCTTCTATCATATTTTTCCGTTGATGTTTTCCATAAACTACCTCTACAATATATAATCATATTAGAGGAATTGTCAAACATTAAATATCATGACATCTCTCTTAATTGCGATTCGATCTTAATTTGGTTCACCTCATTATAGTAGTTTAACCATTTTTCACTAGAGTCAACATCAATTGGTCTAGTTGAATTCTTATTAGAGAGTGAAAATTTTATTCAAGAACCGATAAGATATGATTTTTTTAACATAAGCCGATAAGATATGATACAAAATTAGTTTCTTCAATTATCATTGTAAAATATGAAGCATAATTTAAAACTTAATAAAATATAATTGCAAAATAAGTAGGCGTTAGGTGAAATAATATGCTCTAAGCACAACTGTAACTACTACGAACAACATTCTTCTCCAAAACGTCTACAACTACCAAAACAGCATAACTCAAATATGGAATACTTTGCCCAACAATATTTTTGAACCGCTTAGGAGAGGAGTTCGACGATATAGTCTCTGACCAGTTCATCGGTACGTTGGAAGGAAGAGGCAAAAAATGAATACAACTTGCAACCATAGCTTTGGTTGCTTGTGAGGAAACCACATAAGAAAAACCAACAATGGGAGAGGATGAACTAACATCAAGGGAACCTTTGGTGGACCTGAACTCGCTAGCTGCAACCTTTCAGCGGTCCTTCTTGACCTTCACAATTTTGTCAGCCTTTAAGTTATTATAAAAGTCAAACAACTTCATAAATTCTGCAAAATAAAGAAACATGAAGTTAAAACCATACAAGGAAAAAGAACAAAGCAAAAAACCAAAATGATGATGCCTACCAAGAATTGTAGCCCTTGTACTTCAGCAAAAACTTCAACTCAATGATACAAGCAACTTCAAGCACTTCACCTTTTTTCGTCGATATATGAGTCGGAATCGTAAGAAGCTACGCACACCTGGATTTTTCTAAGGTCTTCCACAAGGCGAGGAGCTAACTTTTCCTCCACAAACACCAAGCCACTACATTTTTATAAGAAATGCTCCTTTGTCCAACAAAAAGGGAACATCTCTGAAAAAGGCCTTTTAGGCCTCTCATTTGGCTTCATTAAAACATTCCATTAGTTGCAGTAGCCTTTTCAATCTTACGAATCTCATTTTGAGCATTTTCACTTACCATATTGATCTAATAATCTGTATCTTTAAAACCCTTGAAAGAATTTGTGATAGGAGAAAAACACATTTATATTTTGTTTATGGGAAACTGATATCCTCTGGAATGAGCTTCCACAAAAATCACAAAAGGAGCATAATCCACTCCAAACAAATAATTGGAGGCAAAGGAAATGCAACAACTCCAATAACTTGAGGACTCTAAAAGAAGCAGTTATTCTCACTTCCATACATAGTTTTCCTACATAGGAAACTCATTAAAGTCGTGAGATTCATATCCTTGATTCATTTATTATATATATATGATTTATATGCAATGTTTCATCTATATTAAGTTGCAAGAAATATTTTGTAGATAAAAGGGACTAAAGATAGCCTAAATAATAACAATGTTGGTTTCCCTTCTTAGCTCTCTAGTTGAGACAAGGAGGAACTCGACAACTCAACAAGACAGTTCTCCAACTTAACTTCCAAGTTCTGATGAGGAGTGACATATCCAGAATTTTTGAATAGTGGGGACACTATATATAAAAATTTGTTGCATTAGTAACTGTTCTCTACGATTATTCATATTATGGAAACTTTGAATGATTTTCTCATTTTCAAGGGCCCATATACGAACATCACACACTTAAACCTAATTCAAAGATAACCATGAATATATATATATATAGGCACATAGTTTTAAAACTCGGCTCGGTCATCGACTCGGCAGGGGTACTGGGTCACTGGGTCAATGGTCGAACCACTAGGTCATTGGTCGAACCGCATGACTGAACCGGAACCACTCGGATGACTCGGTTCGTTGACTCGGTCTTAGATTAAATTTATATAGTTATTTAACCGGATTAAATCGGATTGAATCGGTCACTTTAAAAACTAAAATAATGACAGCTGTAAAATAAAAAAATCTATCCAACAATAATAAATTTCATAGGCTAATTGCTCAATTTCAAAACATAGTCATAACTCAATATACAACTTAGTAGT